>Ga0272447_1000293_pt1 | contig 38818 bp, 34 predicted proteins | sample YNPCB0133_FD_194589 | JGI IMG/M metagenome (GOLD analysis project Ga0272447, IMG submission 194589) | Hot spring microbial mat communities from Yellowstone National Park, WY, United States - YNP-CB-013-3 | ecosystem: Environmental > Aquatic > Thermal springs > Hot (42-90C) > Sediment | place... | reverse complement strand
CGCCACATCAACCCAACCTTCCGCCCCGCAGATGACCGCGCACACGGCAATCACGATACCATCAATCAGGTGATGCGCCTTGGCGCCTCCGCGCGCGGATCGTCCGCCGTCGCAAAATACTGGGTCATCGCCAGTTGCAGTTGTTCAGTCGTGGCTCCCTCTGCTATCAGACACGAGCGTGGGGCCATGATGCCGGAAAACGCCCGCAACCGCAATCAGGAAGATGCGATTACCCTGGCAGGGTGGGGCGCGTCTGTTCACGTCTCCGGCGAATTCGTGTATACTGCGAACGACTATGCCGCCGATCACTAGAGACCGGGTTGTATGACCGCTTTCCAGCGCTTGCGATGGACGCACACGATGGCACTCGCACCACTCCTGATGGTTGTTGCTGTCGTGGCGTTTGGGTTCATTATGCCAGTCGATACCCTTGCACAGACGGCTTCAAGCAATCCGCCTTCCCTGGCAGTCGCCGGAACACTGGGCGATCCGCCGCAGGAGCGGGTGCTGTTCATCAGTGCGTCGACCCCTGTTTCTGGGGTTGAGGTGCTGGTCTCCGATTTTGTGCGCGCCGACAATGCTGCAACGCTCACCGGTCTGCTGAGCGTTGCGCCGCCACCGCAACGGGTCGAAGCAGGGAAGCCGTTGACGCTGACGGTGACGATTTCGTTTGCCCAGGCGCGCAGCGGGGCATACAACGGCACAATCTGGGTGAACTACGATGCTGGCGGCATCCCGGCATCGCTGCAAATCCCGGTGACCGTGACAATCAAAGATCCGCCCTGGCCCCCATTCCTGACCTTGATCGCTGGCGTGGCAGTCGCCGCGTTGATTTCAACCTATCTGGGAGGCGGGCGGCAGCGTGACGATCTGGCGGTACGGATCGAGCGTCTAGCAGCGCGGGTCATGGCAACGTCCGGGTTGCCCGACTCGGTGCGTCGCACGCTGCGCCAGGAATTGAACCTGGCAGAAGCGTGGCTGCGCGCCAGCAAACTCGACGACGCGCTTCAGGCGTATGATCGGGCGGAACAGTTGCTGACCCGCTGGCTCGGCTGGCTGGAACCGTGGCGTCTGCTGCAGGATCAACTTGATCGTGCGCGCACGCTGCTGCAGCCCGATGCGCAGGGCAAACCCGCCTATGCTGTCGCCGTCCAGCGCCGTCTGCGCGAGATCGAGGAGTCGGCACCATCAACCACCGATCTGAACAGTATTCAGGAGAGCCTGAACAGCGTTATTGTACAGATCAACGACTTTCTGCAACTCGACACGCGCTGCAAGAACCTGCAAACGATCCTGAATGCGACTGCGCTGACTCCGGTGGAGAAGAGCCCCTACCAGGCGCAGATCGATCAACTGGCGCGTCGTGTCGAAACCCTGCTGCCGGAGGCTGCGGATAACCGACCCAACTACAACGAGATTGACCAGGCGCTCTCCGATCTCAATCAGCGCTTGAAAACGCACCTGCCCAGGGGTGCGCCGGAGGCGGCGCTTCTCGGCGGGCAGGCAGTTCCGGCAGCGACGGCGGTGGCAGTGGTCGAAGCGATTGCGCCGCAATTCCCGCGCCTGACGTTCACAATGCCGCACCCGGAACAGAAAGCGAGCCGTGAATCTGCTGCCGGGTGGTCGGGGCGCCTGCCCTGGGCGCGCATCCGCCTCTACGGTTTCCGCTTGGCGCAGTTCCTCATCCTAATTACGCTCTGGGGATGGACTGGATATAACGAGTTGTACATCCAGAATCCCACCTTTGGCAGCGATTGGATGTCGAACTACTTCACCCTGCTCGCCTGGGGGTTCACTTCGGAAGCAGCACGCGCCACGTTCACCTCACTTGCCGGGCGAGTGGGATTAGCTGCGGATCGGTAATTATTCAACCAGTATTGGCTTCCACTCCTGCCATCGCCAGTAATCTCTGCCAGTGCGCTTCTGTCACCGGCACAACCGATAGGCGCGGCTGGCGCACGAGCGCAAAGTCGGCGAACGCAGGGTCAGATTTGATCGCCGTCAGGGAGACCGGGCGTGGCAGCAGTGCCAGCGGGCGAATATCGACTACGACCATGCGCGGGTCGTTGTGCTGTGGGTCAGGGTAGGGTACGCTGATCACCTCCGCCCGCCCGACGGCGCACCGCTCGTCGCCGGTATGATAGATCAGCGCCTCATCCCCTGGTTGCATCTCCCGCAGGTATTTGAGCGCCACATTGTTGGTCACGCCATCCCATACCGTGCGACCGTCGCGTTCCAGATCGCTCCAGGCGTAGCAGTCCGGCTCGGTTTTCAGCAACCAGAAACGTTTGCTCATACGTGCTCCAGAATAATGTCCGTCATTCCCAGTCGCAGGCGCGTGCCGACCGGAATAATGCGCTCTGTGTGACGAATGTGTTCGATTGATCTGTCCGGAAGCGTGATCCAGACGCCATTTTTGCTTGTGTCGCGTATGATCACGCCTGTCGGATCATCACGACACACTATGTGCAGATGGTCACTCGATACCAGTTCATCGTTGTAGAGTGTGATGCGCCGTTCGGTTCCCTGTGCCGATTGTCGTCGCCCCACAACTGTTTCGCCTTCGTACAGCAACGCCGTCACCGGCGCGCGACCGGGCGCCATGATGCGGAGTTGAAACCGTGGCGGCGCAAGTTCGAACAGCAACTGTCCGTCATCGTACCATAACTGACAGCCGAACAGATTGGCAATGATTGTATGGATGTCCTCAGTTGACAGCGTCACGCCACTATGCGCCAGCGCCGCAACACCCGGCAGTTCCTCGAAACTGCACACCTTCAGATGATCACGATGATCATCGACATCGAGCGAGATGCGCGAGTCAGAGGGTATCGCTGGCACGCCGACAATGGCGCCGATCACGCGCCTGAACGGACGTGGATCGGCGGGATCAAGACCGAGGCGCGCTGCGGCAGCGTTGAGACTCATCTGCACTGCGTCGCGCTGCACACGGATGCGATGCAGAGGGTGTGACCCGTCTGCTTCCAGGATCGGCTGTCCGCTAGCGCGATCACGCCAGACCCCACCTGGCAGTGCCTCGATGGGACCGGCGAAGGCACGCAGCGCCCCAACGATCACTGCCGTTGTCCGCATTGCGATCAGGTCAATCCCTGTTAACGGCGACTCTGTTCCGACCGTCACATTGAATGCGATAGCGCATATGCCTTCCGTCGGTGAGCGGCGAATGACATTCGCCAGCGTCAACGCCCGTTCACGCAGAAGAATCCGCTCACCCGTCGTATCCGGCGTGTGTCCGACATAGATTCGCGGCTGCATGGGTTCCCTGTTCGACCGCTGTGTCAGAGATGCCGTTCCATGTCTACGATTGTATCATATGCGCCAATGCAGTAGCGCGCGGCAGCGGTGCGGAGGGAGGCAAGAAGTGAAAGTGAGCGGATCTGTTCCTGGTATAATCATTGCAAGAGAAGCAACCGTATCGATAACCGACAACATTATGGATTTCGTTTCGTTCGTTCCTGAAACCATGGCGCCGCGCGACGCCTATCGCCTGCTGGTCAGCAGTGTCGTGCCGCGCCCCATCGGTTGGGCGTCAACGATTGGCGCCGACGGTTCGGTCAATCTGGCGCCCTTTTCGTTCTTTAATGCCGTTGGAGGTCCCTTGCCGTTCGTGATGATCTCTGTCAGTCGCCGCGCCGGAGCGATCAAGGACACGCTGCGCAATGCCAGCGAAACCGGCGAAATGGTGCTGAACATTGTCGATGAGAACCTGGCGCCGCAGATGAATATCACATCGGGTGACTGGCCCTACGGCGATAATGAGTTCGAGCGCGCCGGTCTCGCGGCGGCGCCGTCGGTCGATGTGCGCCCGCCGCGTGTTGCCGCGGCGCCGGTGGCGATGGAGGTCAAGGTCACGCAGATCGTGCCGGTCGAGGGCAGCAGTTACACGATGATCATCGGGCGGGTGGTGCGTTTCCATGTCCGCCGCGACCTGTTGCGCCCGGATGGGTCAGTTGATCCGCTGCGGTTGCGACCGGTCGCGCGGTTGAGCGGCGATGAGTACGCCTGTCTTGGCGAGGTCTTTACCCTGGAACGACCAGGCGCCTGACGCAGTGCGCTATAAACCCGGTATAATGGCGACTGGAACGCCCGGCGCCGCATCGGGTTCTCCCATGCTCAGGAAGAATGTATGAGCCGCGTGATCGCACTGGCAATGCAGAAGGGTGGGGTCGGTAAAACCACCACTGCGTTGAGTCTGGGAACGGCGCTTGCCGCGCGCGGGAGGCGCGTCTTGCTAATCGACATCGATCCCCAGGCGAACCTGACGCAGGGGTTCGGGGTCGATCCGTCGCAACTGGAGTACAGCGTCTACGAAGTGCTGCTCAACCCGGAGCGAGGCAGCGCATTCGCAACGATCCGCGTTGATGACGGCGTCGACCTTATTCCTTCGTCGCTGCTGCTGGCAGGCGCGGAACTCGAACTGGCGGGACGGGTCGGGCGGGAGCTGCTGCTGCGCAAGGCGCTACGCGCCGCGCACGAGACCTACGATTACATTCTGATCGACCCGCCGCCTTCGCTCGGATTGTTCTCGCTGAATGCGCTTGCGGCAGCGCACCGTGTGCTGGTGCCGTTGCAACTTCACGCCTATGCGCTCAAGGCGATGCCGCAACTTGAGCAAACCATCGACCTGGTGCGCGAGATCAATCCAGACCTTGCCATCGGCGGCATTCTCTGCACCCTTGCTGATCGCCGCACCAGTTTGAGTCACGAGATCGAACGCCAGGTGCGCGAACGGTATGGTTCACTGGTGTTTCAAACCGTTATTCCGATGAATATCAAACTTGCCGAAGCGCCAACTGCGGGTATGCCGATCCATCGCTACGCGCCCGGCAGCGCCGGTGCGCAGGCATACCGCGCACTGGCGGACGAACTTGAGTCGCGATTGACCCACTGAGGTGACCATGAGCGCCGAATCTCCTTCAGACAACCAGACTCCCATCCGGCGTGGCAAGGGGCTGCGCCTCTCGGTCACATCGTCACACGACGATGCGCCGACCTCCGAATCAGGAGACCCAACACTGCGGCGTGGTCAGGGGCTGCGCCTCTCGATCCATGACCAGGCATCTGCACCGCAACCTGCAACGCTCTTGCGCGAATTGCTCGGCGCACCCCAGGTCGTTGAACTGTCACACGGTCCGCTGGCATACCGCGCTGCCGGGCACGGTCCGCCGCTCGTCTTGTTGCACGGTTGGGCGGCATCGTCACGGTACTGGCTCGCTACGCTCGCCGATCTGTCGTCGGATTTTCGAGTTTACGCGCTGGATCTGCCGGGGTTTGGCGACTCGCCTGCGCTTCTTGAACCTGGGACAATCGTGCGGCAGGCGCAGGTCGTGATCGAGTTCGCCGATGCGCTCGGGCTGACGACGTTCGACATTAACGGTCACTCGTATGGCGCAGCAGTGGCAGTGTCGCTGGCAGCCGCCCAACCGCTTCGCGTGAAACGGTTGGTGATGACGTCCCTGGGGGCGATAGGAAACGAGATCGAGCGCCTGATCGTCGCACTGGCGCGCGCGCCGTTCGATCTGTCGCTCCGCATAGGATACCCGTGGCTCAACCTGATCGCACCGTGGGTCGAACTCTGGCGACCATTCGCAACTGCGCTGCTCTGCATTCCGCCACTACCGCAGTTGATGGCAGCCAGGTTTATCGAAAAAGGTCTGCGCCAAAAATGGATGCTCCAGGAGGGGATCGTCGATCTAACGAAGATGGATCTGCGGGCGCATCTAATGGCAATTGCTAGTGTCGGCGACCCGCAGGTGTTCGATGCAATGCGGAGCGCGCCACAACCGGCGCTGCTGATCGGCGGCGTCGGCGACCGGATCATGCCGCCGGATTCGCTTCAGGCAGCGGCGCAGATCATGCGCCAGGCGCGTCTGGCGCTGATCGATCAGTGCGGGCATATTCCCATGATCGAACAACCAGAAGCGTACCACGCAGCGCTGCGATCATTCCTGCTTGAATGATCACAGGGGACGCACTGGTTGACATAATATAGAATAGAAATTATGGCAGGTGCGCAGTGCTAGAATGATAGGTAATCTCAGCACCAGGTTGGGTCTCTTGCAAAGCGGACGTGGCGAGCGATGGATGGAAGTCTCTGCACGCTTAGCGTCTCTGCGGTGCGTTTTAGGGTGACGTCGATGTTGTACCTTATCTTCTCAGCGTTCGCAGATACGCAAGAAGATCGGCCATCTGCTGATCGTTCAGGGCGCGCCCTGGCATCAGGCCGATCTGCCCCTGATTGGTCGTGCGGATGAAGGCGGCGACGTTCTCCTCGGTGCGCGGCGCGCCGTTGGGGAGCGCGCCGCCGTAGTCCACTCCCGGCGGATAGACCGGACCTTCCGGTTGCAACACGCCCGCCATGCCAGTCCCAACGCGAAATTCGGTCGTGGTTGTGTGGCAGGCGCTGCATCCGGCGCGCTCAAAGACAATCCGCCCACGCTCAGGATCGCCAGCTACCGGTCCACTCACAGGCGGATCGGAACGCTTGCCGAGCGTATTTGCCGCCAGCAGCAATGCTGCCAGCACCAGCGCCACACCAATTGTCATGCGGATCAATGGTTGCATAAGTTACTGCATCCGTGCCTGGCGTCGCAGCGCGATCAGGCTCAGCGCGACTGCGCCGACTCCAGCCCAGCCCCATGCTGCGGAGTGTTTGCCGCGTCGTGCTGCGCGCACGCCTTTTGCCATCTCCGGGATCGACTTCAGGCGTTCCTTCGCTTCTGCCTTTCGCCGTGCAAACAGTTCTGGATCGGCGCGCAACTCCTCTGCCAGCCTGCGCTTGTGCATGATCTGCTCTTCGGTGATATATTCCCCGAACGAACGCAGCGGCGCCAGGCGGTAGCCATGCTTACGGAAGAGCCGATAGATCTCTTTCACCCGCTCGGGCGAGATATTGCGCCCCAGCGTGTAATCCTCGAAACGCCCTTCCATTGCCAGCAGCGACGTTTCCGCCAGACAAGCGTAGACTGTCTTGGGCGGCAGGCCAATATCATACCCGATTTCAACATCACCGGGGATCAGCACCTCGCCGCTTTCGATCACCAGCACATCGGGGCGCAGTGCCGCCTCCGCTGAGTTGATATCCGGTGGGCGCGCCACATCGCAGATAATAGCGCCCGGCTTGCACTCTGTCACATCAAGGACGCGCTGACCGAAAGCGGAGGTTGCGGTGATGATCAGGTCGCACTCGCCTGCCAGATCGTTGGCATGGGTCGTAATCACCACCCGCGCCCCTGGTGTTTCGCGCTCAATCAGGCGTTTCAGATCGATTAGTTTCTCCGGCTCAATCGAGACCAGCACAACATCCTTCGTCGCCTGCGCTGCCAGTCGCGCACAGGCAGAACCGATTGAACCGGTGGCGCCGATCACCATAATTCTCCCACGGCTCAGATCATGATACCCCATCATGCGCGCTGCAATCTTGGCAGTTTCCAGGGTTGCGGCGACGGTCAGGCTGTTGCCGCTGGTAATGGCAATATCCGCTTCATTGGCAACGGTAATGCCCGCGTCTCCGACGACGCTGGTAAAGGCGCCCAGCCCCATAATGCGCGCGCCAAGGCGTTCGGCGAGGTGCGCTGCCTGGTTGAGCAGATTGTAGGTGAAGCGCGGACTGTGTTTCATCATCTGACGCGGCGTTGCGCCAAGCGAGATCAGATACCCCTCGATGCGCTGCCCGGTCGTTGGCGAACGTCCGCCGGTGATCTTCCCGACATAGATCGGTGGCACATACGCTGCCGCTGCTTCGACGATCGCATCCGGAACATAGCGCGTCCAGTAGAACGGAGGATAGTCGTGGATGAACTTGACGCTCAATGGATGGATGACGAAGGCGAACTTATTGACGCCAGCCGCCTCCGGTTGCAGAGTCACAACAGCTGGCGCCCAATCGAGATTCGCCAGCAGGTCGAGGTAAGTATCCTCGGTGAGCGGCGTCCGCGGATCGGGGCGAAGCGCGACGAGCAGCGCTTCGATTGTGGCTGCCGGATAGCGTGCAATTTCCCCTTTGCCCTGAAGCGACGGCATCAACGTGATCAGGGTTTCGACGCCGCGTGCACGCAGGTCGGCGATGTCCTCGTCGCTTGCCGATTCGACGATCACCATTTTCTTGTCCAGCCGTTCAGGCGCAAACCGGCGAATGGCAGCGATGTTGCCAGCCAGAATGTCTGCCCAGACAAAACTGCCCTGATGGCGTGGTGCACCGGTAATGCCAGCAATTGTCTCGAATGATGCCTCCTTGAGCGCCTCCAGGGTCGGCGCGGCTGCCTGGTCGAGGGTTTGCACACTGCCGACTCCGGGTGCATCGGGCAGACCAAAGAACAGTTGCGGGTCGGCAAAGCGTATCGCCGAACTCCGCCGTGCCAGCGCCTGAGCCAGCCCTTCGTGGTTAACGCCTGGAACAAAGAGTACACGTTTGTGGTTGAAGATCAGCGGATGCGCGCGTTCTGCAAGGATGACGCCCCAACGTTCGAGTTCGGGGCGCACGCCGCTGCCGTCCACAACGGGGGTCACCCGCGCGACGGCGGGCAGTTCCGCGCCAACGACGTGTTGCACCTGCGCGCTCCCTAGACGCAGCACCGCTGGCATGCCCTCCAGCCCAATCGCATCAACGACACCGTCATACTCGGCGATCAACGCCCGAGCGCGCGCCACGTCACCGCCACAGCCGATGCGGCGCACCTCAACGTCCTGGTCTAGAAAGGTGACCGGCAAATGCATCTCGCCTTCGCCGAGATGAATGATCAGGATCTTTTTCATACTGTCTGTCCTCCTCGCAGCGCCATGCCCGACATGATGGCGCCGACGACCGCATTCTCTGTCAGGGTAGCACGGTGACGCATCCCAAGGCGGAAACAAATGGCGACGCAGGGTTTACAACCTGCTACTGTCTGGCGAGCAGCGAGAGGCGAGGGGTGCGAGGGGATGAGGCGCGAGGCGCGAGGGGACGAGGCGACTGGCAGCGAGCGGCGAGAGGGGTTGAAGGTTGCAGGTTGCGCGCAGGAAGACAACCCAGAGAGACGCGTCGGCGCAGGTGCTCGCGCCGGGAACTCTGCCCGACCTACAAAACAACATAAGAGATGTTATGTTGTTTTACGATCTAAAGTGTCAGAGGAACGTTTAGCAATGTGCATCTCGCCATGCTTCAACCATGTTACAATGCGATTATGCGCCGGTCTTTCGGATCCAACGTATGCAAGGGGGCACGGGATGGATCTCGCCGATCTGAGTAAACTTTCCAGCGCCGATGCGCTTGAACTGGTTGCACGTCTGCATCAGGCCAATGAACAACTTCAGGGCAGCGCGGTTGGGGCGAGCCATCGGGCAGTTCCTCGCGGTGCAGCATTCGTATGAAGCGTTCGTGCAGTCTGGGTAATTCACGGTCTATAGTTATGTCATGTCGGAGCGCGATCTGGCAACGCAGATTGATAGCAGTCAGGCGTGCGTGCAGGACCGAATCATTCCACCGGATTACGAACGCACTGTCACTGCCGGACGGAACGCCGACGTGATCTTTATCCTCGACGGATCGGACCCGTCGGTTGCATCGAGTGCGCTGTCATTGGTGCGGCTGATCGGCGTGGCGCTGACAACCAGAGTACCCGAGGAGACGCTGGTGCAACACGGGGCGACATCCGCGCTCATGCCGGGCGTGCCGCAGGTGCGCGAGCGTGTCTGGTATAACCCGGATATGGACAGCGCCGTCTTCGTGGCGCCAGGGTTGATCGGGTTAGTGTTGCAATTTCAGGCGACCCTTCTGACCGCGTCGGCAGTGGTGCGCGAACTTCAATCCAACGGCAGCACCCACGATGGCTGTTTAGGGAAGAGGGTATTCAACACCATTGCTGGTTCGTCGTCTGCCCACACATCGTCGTACCAAGCGCACAATTCCTCCAGACTGCGTCGTCCAAACATCAGTTGCAAGAACACCAGCGGTGGAAAGCCAGCTCCAGCTTCACTACCGTACACTGGCGGTCGCCACGGCTCGATGGACGTAATCCGACCCTGGTTGAAAACCATGTGTAGACCGCTTGTGTAGAAATCAATTTTCAGTTCACCGGTGTATCCTGCCAGGAACGATCCTGCCAGACGCCGCTCCAGCACAACGCGAATGTGGCGCAAAAATAGCGCTACATCCGGCACGCGCACATACCACCCATACGGCTGCTCCGTCTGCATAATCAGATCGCGACCCAGCGCCTCGTACACTGGGTGCGCTGCACCCAGGCTAAAGACCAGTCGGCGCGGCTCACCCGTCTTCGGCGGCGTATTCGGCACCGTCGGCGCAATCGTGCGCAGCGCACGCAGCACCGGCGGCATCACGGCGGTCAGGGGTATGCCTGGTTCGACCATCATCCCCACGACCTGCACCTGATCCGGACTCCAGCGCACACGCCCGGTCAGCACATACCCGACAGGTTGACCATCGGGGCGGACAATCATCCAGGTATTCCATCCTTTACCTGCATCAACCGTTTGACCAATCAGCGTCCAGCGCCAGTAGTCGTGGTCGAACGGGGTTGAGACAAGGATGGGCAATCCATTGACGTTGCGTGACCGTTCCCGCTCGTACAGCATCTGGATTTGCGGCAGGTCATCAATAGTGGCATCACGCAGGATGAACGATTCGGGCTGTCCTTCCTTTGCATCGGGGATCATAGGCAGCGCCACACTGCGTGAGCCGCCCAGATCGACCGCGTACTCATAGCCAAACTGACGGTAGAAATAAGGGATTCCGGTAATGCACTGCGCCAGGTCGCCGCGTTCGGCGCTGCGGGCGTGCATCAGATCGAACGTGGCGCGCACCAGACCGAGGTTGCGGTACTCTTCGTGTGCGGCGACCGGCTCGGCGCGGCTGAGCGTAAACGGAACGCCAGCATACTCCCAGCGCTGCCGCATCACTGACGTTGCTGCAACAACGATCCCGCGTTGCACATCTTCGACCAGGGCAATGTCATTTGGTCCGATCAATGGATGGTGACCGCTCATCTGATGATGCACATAAGCGATCATACGCGCATTTGGTGGATCATCGGCAGAGCGACGAAAGATGTGGGAAAACAGATCGGCAATACGCTCCTGATCGGCGGCGGTTGACCAGCGTACTACCAGGCCATTGCCGGGATCGATCACTGAATGGACGGACATGATGCCTCCTTGGATTTCTAAGGTTGTTTCACTGCAGAGACGTAGCGGACGCAACGAGCGATGTATGGAAACCTTTGCGCGTCCGGCGTCTCAGCAGTACGTTTTTGCAGTAAGGTTATGTATGTTGCGGCTGCCTGTTCGCCTGCAATGCGCCCCGCCGCGCCGGAAAGGTTCAGGCGCGACGTTATCCGTTTCGTTTCAGTCTACCAGTCGCCTTGGCGTAACGCTCAGCGCGCATGAACGCCAGCAACCCGGTTGGGATCGTCAGCAACCCGGTCAGCAGCAGCGGTAACACCCGCCCCGACCAGAGCGTTCCGACACTCGCGCCTTCAAGAAGCGCCGCGCGAATGCCGTCGAGCATGTAGGTTGCTGGTGAAATATACGCCAGCGGTTGCAGCCATTCCGGTAGGACGCTGACCGGATAGTAGACGCCGCTGACGAGCAACACTATCGCCTTGATAATATTCGTCATCTGCAACCCCTTTTCTGGCGACAGGAGCGGCAGAATGGCGGCAAACATGCCCAGACCGATGAAACTTGTGCTGCCAGCGATCAGCACGACCAGCATCGCGCCAAAGTCCGCCCGGCTCAGATCGATGCGGAAGAACGCCGACACGACCGCCAGAATAATCGCAGTATGTACAACAGCGAACAGCACCGCAAATGCTGCCTGACCAAAGAGGTGAGTCAGACGCGAGACTGGCGCCATAAAGGTGTACTCAATCGTCCCTTCCCAGCGTTCCCACTGGATCGACTCACTGATCAGGTCGAACACCACCGAGAGGTAGTGCCATACCAGCGTTCCGACCAGCAGAAACAGGATAAACATATTGATCTGCTCCGGCGCGATAGCCACGCCGGTAATCTCGCCCGACGCACGCCCGATGAAGGTGATCGACAGGGCGTTGACGATTGAGTACGCCAGCCAGACCAGTTCCCATGCCCAATATCGTTTGATCAGATTGGCGTTGCGTTCAATGAACGCATAGGCGCCGCGCAATTCACGTCCAAGGACGCCGCCGCGTCGCTCTGATATGGTCGTCATACATCACTCTCTATCTGCTGAACAAGATGAGCCACCTCTGAGGGTCCAAACTCATCACGCGTTATTTCCATCAACACCTGATCGTAGCGCCGACCATTGAAGAGCGGACCACAGCGCAGTCGGCCCGCTTCACGGAAGCCGGCTTTGAGGTACGCCTGATGCGCGCGCCGGTTGAAACCTGAGTGCCACAGATAGATGGCATACAGGTTCAGAAAGGTGAACCCATAGTCGCACATCAACCGCACCGCTTCGCTGCCGTACCCTTTGCCCCAGGCAGATTTATCACCGATCGCGACTCCCAGTTCGGCGCACTGACGGCGATGGTCAATATTCATCAGGCTTACCGTTCCAATGAGACGCCGGTCATCGCGCGTTATGATGGTGAATGTCTTGATGCCAGCATCGCGCGACACGCGCGCATACCACTCTTCCTCCTGTTCCAGGGTATACGCCATTCCACCCTGACCGAGGTACGCGGTCAGCTCCAGGTCGCCGAACCAGCGCGCAAAGACCGGTACATCCTCGCGTTGCAGCACACTCAGGAAGATGCGTGATCCAGGAACAACCTCGGGGCGCCAGGCGCCGTTGCGTTGGTTGGCGTCCAGCATATTCATTATCTCCTCACCCGCGCACATCGCTCATTCTCCTTCAAACAACCGCACATAACTATCGTAGCGCTCCGGCGTAATCTCGCCGCGCGTCAGCGCGGCGCGCACAGCGCAGTCCGGCTCGTGGATGTGCGTACATCCGGCAAAGTAGCAATCCCCCAGGTATGGACGAAATTCGCGGAAACAGCGTGCCAGTTCATCTTTCGGGAAGCGCCACAGTCCCAGTTCACGAATGCCCGGCGTATCTGCCAGATACCCGCCGCCCGGCAGATCGAGCGGGATCAGTTCAGCCACGCGGGTCGTGTGGCGCCCTTTGTTCAGCGCAGTGCTGATGGCGCCGACCGCCAGACCCAACCCCGGCTGTACGGCATTGAACAGACTGCTCTTCCCAACCCCTGATCGCCCCGTGACCACGCTGATCCGTCCTTCGAGCCGCTCACGCAGCGCGTCGATGCCATACCCGGTCACGGCGCTGGTGTAGATCACCGGATATTCCAGGCGTTCATATGGCGCAAACAGACGATGCGCTTCTTCTTCGCCCACCAGGTCCACCTTGTTAGCGACAATCACTGCATCGAGATCACTCGTCTCGATTAGCACCAGATAGCGGTCAAGCATCCGTGGAGAAAATTCAGGGCTGGCGCACGAAAAGACGAGCAGTGCCTGTTCGATGTTCGCCGCCAGCACATCTTCTTTCCAGACCCCCTTCGAAGCCGGTGCGCGTCGCGCCAGTTTTGTGCGGCGCGGCAGCACTGCCTCAATAACGCCATGCCCCGGCATCGTTGGGGTAACCTCGACCAGATCGCCAATGACCGCAATGTCGGTGGACTGTCGCTCCTTTTTCAGGCGACCGCGCAGGGTGCACATCAGAATGCCCTGGTCGGTCTCGATCCGGAAGAAGCCGCTCTGTGCGCGCAGCACCCTGCCGATCAGGCGTCCGGTCTCCGGTTGCCCGTCGTGATCGCGGTCAACTGCAATCGCCTGTGATTGTCGCTTCGTTCCCATCGCCGCTCTCGAAATCGTCCGAAGACTCAAAATCGTCGTCAAGACTCTTGCCGGTCAGCGCCATAAACACGTCCTCCATGGTTGCGCTGCCGTTCTTGCTGCCAGCGCCAAGCGAGCTCTTTAAGCCTTGCGGCGTATCGAGCGCTACGATCCGACCATTGTCGATGATCGCAATCCGGTCGCACAGACGGTCCGCTTCGTCCATGTCGTGCGTCGTAAGGAACACCGTCGTATCGTGCTCCTCGCGCATCCGCAGAATGAAGCGCTGCACATCGTGCTTCGAGCGCGGATCCAGTCCGGTTGTCGGCTCATCGAGCAACAAGAGCACTGGCGACGTCAGCAACCCACGTGCAATGGCAACCTTCTGCTGCATCCCGCGCGACATATGCTCGAGCGGTTCGTAGAGTCGTTTCTCACTCAAGCCGAGGCTGCGCAGGATCGTGATCGAGCGCTGGCGCGCATACGTCCCGGGCAGGTCATAGAGACGCGCCGCATACATCAGATTTTCCAGCGCCGACAACTTCTTGAAAAACGATGCTTCGACGCTGACACGATTGATCAAGCGGCGCACTGTCCGTTCCTCTCGCTGGACATCATACCCAAATACATAGATCTCGCCGCTATCGGGAATGAGCAGCGTCGAGATCAGCCGGATCAGGGTCGATTTACCAGAACCGTTTGCGCCGAGGAGACCAAAAATCTCACCGCGACGCACACTGAGCGAAATATGGTCTACTGCCACCGTCATCTCTGGCGGCTTGCGGACGCTGCGTTTCCAAAACGGTTGTCCCTTTGTCGTTTCGCGCCCAAAGCGTTTCACAACGTTACGAACTTCGAGCGCGACTGTCGTTTGCGCAACCACGCGCTGAATATCAGACGGCGATACTGCTGGTCTTGCAATCACGGTCATGCTCCCGCTTTTTCATCATCCGATGTGACGCGCACTTCCAGATAGCGCACGCCAAGCGTTGCAAAGGCGTACTCGATTTGATCAAACAATGTTTTGCTGTTCTTCCACGTCCTCAGTGGAACTTCCATCTAAATCGTACACTGATCGTCACCCGGTGGCACGATTAGGTGCACAATAGTGCATCACGTTCCTGTTTTCTCCCTTGCTTGCAGGTTTGACATGTACGGTCACTTCTGGTTATCGGCGCTGCTAATATGGAACCGCGGCGGGTCACGGACGTGAAAAGACCGCGGGTTCCATTGGGACGCCCGCGGCCTGATCGAAGGAATCAAAAAGCCGTGGACGCCTTGTCTCTGTCGCCCACGGCCCGGCTGCTCATCTTGTTACGCGTCTCAACGCTTGAGCCTCCAGCGAGTGGGCACATGGCGATCATAAGCAGCGCGTGGCGAAACAGTTTCGCACACCCGATCACTCACGATGATGAGTATGTTCGCGCTGAGTATCATCGTCATTGCTGCCTTTCTTCCGCTCGGTATTCACCGGAAACGAGAATTAGGAGACCCTCATCTTTGGAGAGCATAGCACGAACCACTGAGGTTGTCAAGCGGTAAGTTGCTGCGGGTTGCTGGGATTACAGAGGCGTGAGGTTATGGGCGCTAGTGTGGCGGGTGCGGGTAGGGGCGCGGCGCTGCTGCGCCTCAAATCCGCCGCGCTCCCCGAATCCGCGCCCGCTTCTAGCAGGGGTGCGGTGCCGCTGCGCCCCCGATCTGCTGCGCCCTATCAGGTAAGATCCTGCCGATAGACCACCATTCCAGGACGGCGGGTAAATCCCAGACGTTCATTGATTGCTAGCATGCCAGTATTCGTTGATTCGACCCACGTGCTGATCTGGGTGAAGCCACAGCGCTGAGCATATTCAATTGTCAGCACCTTGAGCGCCATCGCCACGCCGCGCCTGCGATACTCTCGCAGCATACCAGTCATCCGCTGATTGAGCAATCCCGGTTGCCGATTGTCCGGATGCATAAAACTCTCGCCGATGTAGCGATCGCCATCGAGCGCCACAAAGAACGCTTCCGGGCAGATCAGCGCAAAGCGCTCGAACCACTCCCGGGTGATATTAGGTGCATCGGGGAGCGGCAAATCACGATTGAGCGCAAGATGCAGGGCGTGCAGTTTCGGCAGCCAGTCGGGATCGACAGTGCGCAGTCTGTCGAGCGTTGTCAGGCGAATGCCCGACGCCTCGACGCGCTCAACGTAGCGGCGGAGGGGCGCTACATCGACAGTGCGCGTATCGAGACGCATTTCCCAACTGCGCAGCATTTCAACGAAGCCGGTTTGCTCGGCGAAATCAGTTGCGTCTGCGAGTTGCTCACGGACCTGTGACAGTGCGAACATGCCGCCAGCCGCATGCGCTTCACCAAGGGCGCGGGCGAGCAACTGTCGCCCTATTGTCCGGCGACGGTAGGCAGGCACGACACGCACCGCTGCCCAGAAACCCCCAGGCTCCATTATCCAGGTTGTGGGAAAGGTATGCGCGTACCCAACAATGGCGCCGTCAGGGGCGACGGCAACATAGCGACGCGGTAAAGCGTCGGGGGCAAACCCTTCATCGAAGGCGCGCAGATCGGCGGGGTGGCCATACTCGAAATCGCACAACTCGCTAGCAGGCGCGCGGGCCACGATCGCTGCGACTGCCGCATACTCTTCGTCCGTTCGCCGGAACGGCCGGATACGAATCCCGATGCATCCTTTGGTCGGCCGTTGACGCGATCGGACGCGGACTCCTTCGTCCCTCCACGTATGTAACATACACCCTCACTTACTATCCCCCTTGCCCCTGCACCCCATCTCGCGCGAGACTGGGGCCCCTCCCGCAATTGCGAAGAGAGTATGGCTGCACAGATCGGCTGTGCACTCCACGAACAACGCTGCCGTGGGCAGAAAACAAGAGGGCGCACGAAACCAATTTGCGCAGGCGCCAATCTGGTGGTATCCTCTGACGCGCCTGCGCATGCCTTATTCTAGCCGAAGACAGGGGGAAAGCGCAAGTGCCGTTTTTGTCATTTTTATGCGCTATTCAGGCGTGCAGTCGCCATAGGGCGTCAATTGCCCGCGGCGCCTGCTTCCCTCGCAAGGGTAAACTGCTGACTTCTGTATGGTTCCTTACGATCTCTACCGTCTGCTCCAGTGCCCAACGTGCGGTTCGCGCGATCTGATCGTGACAAACGGCGGGGTTGCGTGCGCTGCGTGCGGCGCCGACTACCCGCGCCGCGACGGGTACATCGATTTTATGCCGCGCGGTCTTGCGTTCGATTATGTCTCGAAATATGTCAGCGAAGAAGAAGAACTCGCGCACGAACTCGACTATCGCGATCTGGCGCCGCCATTGCTTGCAGCCGGGGTGCGCAACCGGGCATTGCGACGCCTGCTTGATCTGCGACCCACCGATACTGTGCTCGACAGTGGTTGTGGCAACGCGAAATTCGCTGCCTGGAACGCCAAACGTGTGCGCTTGATGGTTGGCGTCGATCCGGCAACGCTGTTTGCTGATGACGCAGTGAAAACGGTTGCACTCATTCGAGGGGACGCTCGCCGCCTGCCCTTTGCTGATTGTACGTTCGATAAGGCGTTCTCCATCGATGTGCTCGAACATTTTCCGCGCAATGTCATCGATGTGTACCTGGCTGAGACCGCGCGCGTGTTACGTCCTGGTGGGCGCTTCCTCGTCTTTTCGAACACACGCGAACCGTCGCGCCTACAACCACTTGTTGAGGCAAGTCGCTGGCTTGGGCGACAGTTTGTTCGCGCCGGTGTGTACAATTTCGAGCGTGAGGCGCGACGCAAGTCGGACCACGTGAAAGCGCTGGCAACCTGGGATGATGTGCTGGATGCCATGCAACGCGCCGGGTTACGTCCGGTGCGGGTGGTATTCTGGAACAGCGTGGCGACCAGTTTTGTCGAACATGTGCTGATGAAACTGGGTGAGGCATTCGTAGGGCGCGATCGGAAAAAAGGCGCCAACTACGTGGGTGAGACGCCCTCCGACATCGGTGCACTGGTCAGTGAGGGCACAGCGCGTGAGATACGGGCGCGGCAGCGGATGCGCGCCTATCTCCGGCGTCGGGGTCTGGTCTACCACGCACTGCTGGCAGTAACGATGCTCATGGAACTCGATCTCTGGCTGTTTGGTCGTTTGCGATCCGGCAGTTACTTTGTGGTGGTCGAGAAGCCGGGGGGTTAGAGAGGAAAGAGTGATAGCTGTGGTTGATCTCCAGTACCGCGCCGTTGCAGTTGACGACGAGCAGTTCGCTGTCAATGCAGCGCTAGCGTATAACACATCGTTCGACGAGGCATGACGCAACCTGCGGGCGCAATTGCCCGGCGTTCACTGCGGAATGTACCGCAATGGTCGCCTGGTGACGCAGTGTGTCCTGTATCCGCTGCGCATAGCAAACGGCGCAGGCGGGATGATCGCAGCGGGCGGCGTGGCAACCGCTCCGACGCCGTCCGAAGAGCGACGACGCGGGTACGTAGAACGCCTGCTTCGAGCGGTGTGCGACGAGCTGCGCAGCCAGAACGTGCCGCTGAGTATGCTGGCTGCGTTTAGGGTGTCATTCTACCGGTGCTATGGCTGGCGTGACGACGCCGGTCAGGGACGATCCTACGTCATCTTTTCCGCCGAGCATGGCAAGCGCGGGCGAGTGGTGCGTTGCCGCGAGATGGTGGCGCTCGACCCACAGGCGCGTGCACAAATCTTCGCGTTCTTCCCGGCATTTGCAGATCAGTGCGCCGAAGTGGTCTGCAATGCACTCGCCGATGCTCCAGTGCAGATGCTGATGCCGGATTCGCAGGAGTACACCATGGAGCTGGGCAGTATACTGCAGACCGTAGATGTTGCGCAGGCGCTGGAGGCATACGTCTTCCCGCGCGATGTTGCCGGTCGAGTGACGCTGCGCATTGTCGATGACTGGCTGGAACACAACAGCGCAGTACCTCAGTTGGAGATCGAGGGGGACATGGCATGGGCGACACGTCTGAAAGATAGACGATGCCGATGTGCACTATGATATACGAACGTTGACGCACATCTACACGTGCACCATCCGCCCACGCACTGCGGCAGCATTTGGTTTGCTCGATATTCGTGCGCGTCCGGCGCTGGCGCTGCTTGAACGTCTGTTTGCCGGGCTGACGCCGTATACGTCGGACTGGTTTTGACAATGGCTCGCCCGCTCTATATTTCACCGGTAGGTCGCGGCGGCGTCGATTTCGGCATTCAGAATATTACGCGCGCCGTGCGACGCTATGGAGCACCACGCGCTGAGTTGCTGCGCCTGCCGGAAATCTATAACTTTATTCCCGCCCTGATTCCGCGCAGTCTGCCTCGTGGATGGTGGAAGGGGTTCGACATTATTCAGGGACGTTCGCGGGTTGCGTTTGCGCTGCGCGCTCCAGGACGCCCGCTGGTGACAACTGTTCATCACCTGACGACTGATCCTGATTTGCAACCCTATAGCACGCTTGCACAGCGTCTCTTCTACCGCCTGGTCGAGTCGCGCTACGACTGGTGGTCGATCAGATCCGCCGACGCCGTGGTGTGTGTCTCGCGCTACACGCAGCAACAGGTCGCCCGAATCTACGGGTACACCAACACCACTATCATCTATGACGGGATCGACACCGATGTGTTCGTTCCACCCCCAGACCTAAAACGGCGAGACGACGGTCTGCCCGATAGAGGCGGGCGCGTCCGACTGCTCTTCGTCGGCAATCGGACGCGCCGTAAAGGGTTTGACCTGTTGCCGCGCATCCTTGATCGCCTGCCGGAGTCGTATGTTCTGTACTATACCAGCGGCTTTCAGGGGACTGACACAGGACCGCCGCACCCCCGCATGGTTCCAATCGGTGCACCAGATCGCGACAGTTTGGTAGCAGCATATCAGTCGTGCGACATACTGCTGGCGCCATCACGCCTGGAAGGATTTGGCATCGTTCAGGCAGAGGCGCTAGCATGCGGACGTCCAGTCGTGACAACACGCATCTCAGCGCTGCCTGAAGTCGTTGATCACGACCGGTCTGGCTTTCTCTGTCCACGCGACGATGTGGACGCCTATGCGGAAGCTGTGCGCCGTTTGGGTGAGGATGAAGCGTTGCGACGACGATTTGGCGAGTATGGACGCGAGAAAGTTGTGCGCAGCTTCGGGCTTGAGCAACTAGGGCGCGGTTTTCTAGAACTCTATGATCGCCTGTTGCACTGAGACGGAACCTTAGCCATCGATGAGATTCTGCGGGAAAACAGATCCGATTTCGTACCGCCTTCGTTACCTGTTATGAGTGCACCAAGCAGTTGCCGGCATAGTAACCGGCGACACAATGTATCGAAGGAGGACAAGTCTATTATGCGAAGCAAGTCGTGGATCCTTTTCCTGCTCGGCGCGCTGCTCGCGCTGACCATCGCCCCAGCAGCGTTTGCCCAGGCTGGCACAGCAAAAGTACGTGTCGTTCACGCTTCACCCGACGCACCTGCAGTTGACGTGATTGTCAATGGAAACAAGGTGCTTACTAACGTTCCGTTTTTCGCTGCCAGCGCCTACCTCGATCTGCCAGCAGGCAGCTACGACATCCAGGTTGTACCGGCAGGTGCCACTTCTCCAGTTGTGATTGACGCCAAAGGAGTGCGGATCGAAGCTGGCAAGGCGTACACCATTGCTGCAACAGGCAAACTGGCTGAAATCAAGCCGACTATTCTGACCGATGATCTGTCGGCGCCAGCGGCAGGCAAGGCGCATGTGCGCGTGATCCACTTCTCACCGGACGCACCGGCGGTGGACATTAAGGTTGCGGGTGGTCCGACGCTGATTTCCAACCTGCCGTTCCCGCAGGCAAGTAATTACCTGCCAGTCGATGCTGGCAGCTATGATCTGCAGGTCACTCCAGCTGGCGCCACCACGGTGGTGCTTGACCTGAAGGGCGTTCGCCTTGAAGCAGGCAAGATTTACGATGTGTTCGCCGTTGGCGAGCTGGCAAAAATCAAGGTCGAAACGGCTGTGACGACTCCTCCGGCAGCTCCAGCAGCCCTGCCGCGCACTGGCGGTGAGTCGAGCATTGCACTGATCGCGCTGGTTGCAGCGACTACGCTGATTGGTGCTGGTCTGGTGCTGCGCCGCCGCCTGGCATAACCTGTTACAACACTCTTCCAACGCACAGGGATAGGGGTTTTCCTCTATCCCTCCGGAAACCGGATTTGTGGTATCATAGCTGCGACCATGCCATTCTGATGAGGAGCAGTCTACCAAGACGTGCGCGTCAATCCTAATCCAACGAAGGATGCGACCGATCTCACCGATGCGCAATGGGCCGCTATCGCACTGTTGGTCGTCACCCCGTCACCCAACGGCGGGCGTCCGACCGACTCGGAAGTTATGTAACTCGCAACACGTTTCCATGACCGTATCTCGAAATTCGGAACAACTGAAACGGATGATGTCGTGAATAATACGATACCGCTTGATATCGCCAATAACATGTTCAATACGGACACGGATGGATGAGAGGCACCAGTCCTCCTTCTTTTCTTGCGGTGTGAGGGTTCCGTTGCGCGGCTTCTTCTTCGGTTGCATGATCTGTATGCCAGGCAGGTTAAATCCTTGAAATCCGGCGTCTTGAGCGAGAATACTCGCAGTCGGAAGGGTGTATCCTGCTTCATCCGCGATACATTTACCTTGATTGCTAGTTCATGTTCGTACAGAAGAGTGCAATGAGCGCGTCTCACGGTGCCTTCAGCTCAAACCCCGCATTGGCGCCTCTGGGCAGCTGCTCACTGCTCATCTTCTCCTGTTGACTGTTGACCGTCTCAATCGTATGGCGATACGCACGCAATTCGATGGCGTCCATACACTAGGCGTGCGGACGCACGGTCGCCCCTGGTCGCACGACGAACAGCGCCCCCGTCTCCGCCAGGATGCGCGCCGCATCAGCGGCGCTGTTGTCGGCTTTATCGCCCGACAGCCGCGCCCTGGCAGGCAGGCCAGACGCACCCCCCCCATCCCCCCACGCGCGGGGGAGGTGGTCAGGTCGTGCACCCCTGCGGGCAGCATCTGAACGCGCACGGGCACGCCATCCGGTCGGCAGACGAGATGCACGCGCCATCCAAAGAACGTCTCCTGTTTGGCGACGCACCACCCGTCGGGTCTGCGACCGGGCGCCTTCCGACAGCGCCGGGCGCGCGCCCGGCGGTGAACAAACGCCAGCGCGGGGAGGCTATCGATGATAACCACGTCGCCCGTGGCGACGCTTCCCTGACGTTCGCGGGAATCCAGACCATCCCATCGGCGAGCTGATGGAGGCGACGATTGAAGCGCGAGACGCTGATCCGCCCCGACAGATAACCGCACCCGTGCCTGTGAGGCGCCGCCCGTTCGTGATGACGGCCAACATATAGCAATCAAGGTATTTATCATGCACCCTTTCTTCGTAGGTGTCGCTCAAAAAGTGAATAGAGCCAAAAGAATCGACAAGAAGCGCGCTTTTGAGCGTATGCTGTTTCTTCTTGCCGCTATACTACAACTCTCGGTCGACTTTGTCGCTCGGACGATAAATGGGACGTTCTACGCCGTCATGGATAAAAAGGGGGGCGTATCCGTTGAAGGAGGCGGTTCTTCATGCGATGGTTCTTCATATGACGGTCCTTCCTGCAATTCTGCGCCAGTTCGCCGGCAGTGCGCGCAGGAGAGAGATTCTGCCGCGCCAGCGCATAGTTCAGCGCTCCATGCAAAAGATGCACTCATTTGCTTACGTTTGATTGGATCATGCGTGTGAAAGATGTGTCCGTGCATCACGTGCATTGGATTCTATTTTGAGTGGGTCAAAATAAAGAGCAACGCATCTTCTGTCGTCGGAAGCGGCGAGTTTGCATAGGAGACATAGCGACGACAATATCGAACATGGCCATCAATCGTGCGAAGTTTCATATAAGCTTCACATGCGGTGCGTAAGATCGGAACCGGCGCGTGAAACTCATCCAGCGGTCAGTTCAGTCATAGAACGCAATTTAGCTGGATTTTCAATAATGGATCGATATTTACACATCGCGTTTCCCTCCGTTCTTATGAAAATGTACCACTAAACCTTGATGAAGTCTAAACAAGGATTAGATGAATGGCTGCGACAGAACACGGCGATACGTCTGAATGTCATTGAAAAACCACCTGGACAGAAGGGGTTTGCTGTCATTCCGAAGCGACGGGTGGTGGAACGCTCGATTGCGTGGGCGAGGCACCATCGTTTGGCGAGGAAAGCATACAACCGCACTCCAGAATCAAGCGAAGCCTTCCTTTATCTCGGTTCTATCGCAATGCTCCTGAATCGGCTCTATCCGAGATGTTCGTTTTTGATCACGCTCTCAGGAGGTTGGGATGGCGAACGTAGGATCATCTGGATCATCGGGGAGCCAGCTTCCATGGCTGGTGGGCGGAGGATGTGCTGGGCTGCTGCTGCTCAGTTTAGCCCTGGTTGCTCTGGCGATGTGTGTAGTGGGAACCATTATGCTTAGACGCAGTAATCAAGCCCTGCAACCGGTGCAACTCAAAACTCCCATTCTCCAGCCTGTGGGCGCGCCGAGTCTTCCTGGCGACGTGCCAGGCAGCGAACCAAGTAACGGGGTCGGCAGCGGGGAAGCAGGGGGACCGTTGGGTGAAGCAGCAGGAAGCGGTTTCACGCTGATTCGGACCGGTGGCTATACCTGTGACATCAATGCGAACCAGTGCCGCCCACTGACCTCCGGGACAGGAGAAACCATCAAGGTGCGCACTTCAGGTGGTGGGACTATCGAATTGCAGCAAGGCACGATGACCTTGATAGTCAACGCCGATTGCTCGCTGGTGAACCAGCCCGCTTACACACTCTTCCCGTGTCCCTTCTTTCCCGGAGTGCAGCAGTTCCAGGGAGTAATGATTACCGCGCAGGGAACTCAGCCAATCTACTCGCCCTTCCAGTATGCACTGATTGACATTGACTACGATCAGGACGGGGTAGTGAATGAGCCGGGCTATTTCAGCTTAGGCGCTGGCTCCACAGCCTTCGAGGCCTACCGAGAGGACGGCAAGCTCAAATTCACAGGCTATACCGTTGACACTGGTAATTATACCTACCTGTATGTGATCACCTTCCAGGCGCGCTGAGCGCCTGGGGTGGTGCCTTCGTGGTTCGACTGACAGTGGGACCAACTCATTACCAAGACCTGCGCAGGCGGTCGGGCGACCGCGCTCGCGGTATCGGCAATTGTCGGGCATGCAGCTCCAGTAGCCCGGCAGCGTACCGGCGATGAATCGAGCGTCATCGGCTGCCGCAGGGCCTGAAGTCCTCAGCTCTACGAGGCGAAGCCCGCTGGTGCGGGCTTGAGCGGTCGATTCGCCGTGGGGCTGGTGGAGATTGAGAAAAAATCCGCTATCCCCCGCTAGCCGTCGGGCTAAAGCCCTTGGCTATGCGAGACGAAGCCCGCCTGCGCGGGCTATTTATATATATCGGATTATTTATTTCAAAGACCATAAGCCCTTGGCTCTGTGGGGCCAAGCCTGCCTGCGCAGGCTGGGGTGGAATTTGTTCACCTCTGCCACGGTGCACGAGGCATCCGCTTCCAGCGCGGGGTAGACCGAAATTTATTTCGGTCATGGTGATTGGGCCATCCGTGAAGTGTCCAACCTTTGTGAGACTGCTATAAGAGCTCGCGTTGCGGGTAACTTTATGTCAACCTTTGCCGGTTAGTACAGCCTAGCAGGCACTGCTAAAAAAAGGACAGGGTGATCGGTCATCGTAAATCACGCCTTTGGGAAGGGCGTTGGAGCGCAGCTGTCCTGCCCGCAATTTCTTATGATATGATAACATTACCCCTGATTGGTGCAGATACTGAATGAGGCAACCCATGCGGGTGTTCATGTTCATCCTGATGACCGTACTCTCGGTAATGCTGGTACTGTTCGGCGTGCAAAACCCGCAGCCAGTCGAGGTGCGATTCCTCACCTTCACCTCCGGACCGATTTCACTTTCGCTGGTCATGATCCTAGCGGTTATCGCTGGCGCCATGCTTGTCGGTCTCTTCACCGGATATAGTGGCATCCGCCACTCGCTGCGCGAGCGACGCTTGAGCAAGTTGCAGGCAGACCTGGAGCGGCGGATTGCGCAACTTGAAAAGGAGAACGAGCAGCTTCGCGCGCAAGTGTCGCCACGGAAGGAGGCGGTTGAAGAAAAGCGCAATTACGGCTAGAAAGGTACAGAAGCTTTTGCTTGCTTTTCGTCTTAATTTCTGGTACCGTTATACATATGCAGAACAATATCTCCGGGTATGGATACAGGAGAAAGGAAATCCGATGAGCACAGAAATCGGAACCGGACGCATAACAACAACCCCTAGGCCCGACATTGGCTTGAGCGAAACCAGCGTTCAGGGCGTCACCGCCATTTTGAGCCGCCTGCTGGCGGATGAACATGTGCTTTACACCCGGCTGCGTAATTACCACTGGAATCTGGTTGGAATGGAGTTCGGTCCACTGCACGCGCTATTCCAGCAGCAGTACGAAGCACTTGCTGATGAGATCGACGATATTGCTGAGCGAATTCGCATGCTGGGACCGGCAGCGCCCGGCACGATGACCGAGTTCCTTCAGCTGGCAACGCTTGCCGAGAAACCTGGCGATCTCCCCGATGCACGTGGCATGATCCGGCAACTGGTCGCCGATCACGAGGCGATCATCCGTCACCTGCGCCAGGACCTGCGCGCCTGTGATGAGCAGTATGACGATATGGGGACGAGCGATTTCCTTACGATGCTCATGGAGAAGCACGAAAAGATGGCATGGCTCCTGCGCGCGCATATCGAGGAGCGCAACCAGGGGTAGGCCACCTATATGTGAAAGCACGACAGGAATTGTGACTCGGAGGGTAAGCCTGCTCTCCGAGTCGCGTTTTGCACAAGCATCTGAGATATGGTGCGGTTAAAAAGTGGTGAATAGTCGCCGTAACGCAACTTCCCTCGTTACGTCAGACGCCTCGCCAGATATTGCCAACGTCCTTTGTTCCATCGTTGTTGCACAGACCTGCCTGTTCCATCCAGACGCCGCACATTATTGTTGCTTGGACTTGCCTGTCCTTTCCAGGCACCGCACGTCGTTATTTCATAGACTTGCCTGTCCTTTGCTGCAGCGAAGTGTAGAACAGTTGACCATCGGGAACGCGCACATTAAGAGCCTATCCGAAAAACTGGTGTACCGCTTTGCTTGTAGCGTGATCGCCTTGCGTTCCGCCGGGTTATTCGAATAGGCTCTAAGCGTGCATAACGCCTGTGCACCGGGCATTCATACCCGCAGCTCCCCTCGATGCCACCTACTGGCGTCGCGTGATTCAGGCGCGCTGGCGGGGAAAGAACGAGGCATATGCCTGCGATCTCTATGTTCAGCATCTCGCTCTTCTTGTAGCACTCCAGGGGGAATACCTACATACGTGGATTTTCTACGAAATAACCGTAACGATCCGCGATGATACGATAATGCATGCCTGCGAGGGACATCCTCGTTGTTTCTTCGCTCCGGTCCTGAAGCGAGATCGAGCATACGATTGCCAGCGTGGTGCAGGAATACTGTCACATCCTCCCGCAGCAGGTCGAGGGGAGGGAAGTGTTCGATCCTCTGGTGCTTCAGCGGATACTCGCCGACAGCTTGAACGGCAGCGCTGCTCAACGACGAAGAGACGGAGGCAGCGCTGCTTCCTCCCGATATCAAGGCGCCACACGACATTAATCTTAGCCAGTGACGAGGGACAGTGGCCGACAGACGAAGGCCAGTTCATGGGTGGAGAAGCAAGGAATGATTAGGGGAAGTGTGTGATAGAAACGACTCGCCCTGAGGCTGGTCAGAAAAACCTTCTCTCGCAAGCCTCTTACCTCATGGCGCGCGCTGCCAGGCACAACCCCAGCAGTACGTATCAGTTCCAATGGTGTCCTCCTCGTGGCGACGCAATAAACTTGCGGTACCCGACACCAAAGGGCGCTTTCGGTTGACGGCACAGTGGACGACAGAGTTCCTCGACCACTGCATTCACCAGGCTCATGAGCATCTGTACATCCTGACGGCTCAACCAGAGACCGGCGGTGTGCACCCACAAGTGACACCCGCCCTCCGGACTATGGGTCAGGCGATAGTATCCTCGCCGCAGGAGCGCGGGCTCTTCTTCTAGCAGCCACAGATCGAGAAGCGACGCAAGGTGCGGCAGGTCGAAGATCGGCAAACGAATGATTGCATGATCCCACACCAGACGCAGGTCACCGTCTGGTGCAACACCGATCAGCCGACCAGGAGCAATTTGGGTGATTGTCGTCAGTTCCATGGATGACCTTTCTCGTGATAGCAGGAACAAAGATAACATGCTCCCTGCCGCCCGTGCAAGAGAAAAATTATTCATCGAGGGTTACGATCTTCCGCCATTTTCCATTCCGACGGCAGACCGGGCGCTGGCGCCATCGACGCCATCTCCAGGAACGGCGCGCCCCGGCGGGCATAGCACTGGTAGCGCTGCGGCCCCTCGGAGGACGGGTTGATGATCGGACAGGTGATTGTGATGCAGCGCATTGCAGTCCAGACCCCGGTTCAGGCGACTTCCGGGACGGTCTCGAACAACATTGCTGTATATTGGCATCCGGTGCCCGCCTAGACAAATACAGCATCTCAATGCCGACAATGTGGTCTTGATCGTCATAATCCACGATGATGCCGGGCGAGACTTCCTCTGAACGACTCGCAGGCGCTTCACTCAACATCAGGTAAAGCGCGTCGGCCTGTCGGTCTACTTTTCATGGAAAAGAAAACCGTTACAATATGCGGCGGTGTTCTCCTGGTGTTAACAATGACCCGTAACACGCGATGCCCAAATTCAGGGATTCGCGCGAGACGGTGTTCCAGATCCGCGTCCACGGGGTCGGTCTCAGTCACCTCTGGACGAGTCAATGCACGTTCCATCCAGGCGATCTAAATATGCTGCTTCTTGAGCGCATCGCGTGCGTGTTCCGTCAGAACATAGGCCATCTTTCGCTCCTGCCGTGGCGCCCCGACCGGGATTGATCACAGACGACCGTGCATGTGATGGGGCTGACCCTGATGCTGAGAGCGATGACTCATAGAGCAGCACATTAAGCGCCTGCTCTCAGAGGCTTCGGCTTACCCCCATCTCCGGCATGATCAGGCGCTCTGGAAGCACGGCGCGCAGGGTATCGAGATAGTAGAGCGCTTCTTTGTTTGGAAGGCGATAGTTCCAGCGCTGCATCAGGCGCTGGCGCTCCCGCGCAAACGTCTGGTCATCAAACCGTTCTTCAGCAACTCTGGCAAGTTCGTACATTGAGCCGGCGCCGGCAGAGAACTTCTGCTTGGGGCGCTGCACAATCGACTCGGGCAGATCGCTGGCGAACGCCTCGCGGAGCAGCATTTTCGTCGGTTCGCCGGGCGCTGCCAGTTTCCATTCCGGCGGCAGACTGAGCGCCAGCGCAATCGACTCCACGTCCAGGAACGGCACGCGCCCTTCGACGCCGAACGCCATGAACATGCGATCGGCGCGTTGAAGGTTGGTGCGGTGCAGTTCGCGGATCGCTATTTCAAGCTCACGATGAAGGTCTTCCGGCGTTGTCAGCGCACGCATGTAGTCGTACCCGGCGTACAGTTCATCGGCGCCCTCGCCGGTGAGAATCACTTTCACCCGCTCGGAAGCCAGTCGCGCCAGGAAGTAGTTCGGTACAGCGCTACGCACCAGCGCCGGATCGGCCGATTCGAGATAGTAGATCACGTCAGGCAGCACAGCTTCCATTTCGGCGCGTGTATACACATACTCGTAATGACGTGTTCCCAGATACTGCGCCATCCGACGCGCCGCTTCCAGATCCTCGCTGCCCTCCATCCCAACGGCGAACGTTTCGATATGATCGAGTTCTGCGCATGCCAGGAGCGCGATAATGCTGCTATCGAGTCCGCCGCTGAGACTGACCCCCACCGGAACATCCGCCAGCAAACGCTTATGAACGGCTGAGCGCAGTACCGCGCGAATAGCGTTCTTCGCCCGTTCGACAGTCTCGAAGACGCCGTTTTGGGGCCAACCCTGAGCGAACTCGTAGTAGGCATGGCTGCCGAAGCGCGAGTGATACCATGTCCCTGGCGGAAACGTCGTCACCTGATCGGCTTGCAGCGCGAGCGCTTTGATTTCCGAAGCAAACAGTAACGTGTGGTCGCGTTGTGCCAGATAGAGCGGCTTGATGCCGATCGGGTCGCGCGCGAGAAAGAGATCGTCGCCATCGAGGATGGCAAACGCAAACATGCCTTCAAGCAGGTTGACAAAGCCGGGACCGAGTGTGCGGTACAGGCGCAACAGCACCTCGGTGTCGCTATCGGTCTTAAGTGTCTGATCACGGAGATAGCGATCACGCAAGATGCGGTAGTTGTAGATCTCGCCGTTGAAACAGATCAGCGCGCCATCGTGCTCCATCGGTTGCCGACCGCCTTGCAGATCGATGATTGCCAGGCGTGTATGCCCCAGAACGCCTGTATCGGTAGCTATCACGCCCTGTCCATCAGGTCCTCGGTGGGTTAGCCGGTCAAGCATCCGCTCGATGCGCACAGTGTCTGTGGTTCGATACGCGCCTGCAATACCGCACATTGTCTATCCTCCTTTTCTCATTGTTCGACTGCTACTCCAGTGTTCCCTCCTCGACGTAGCGGGTCAATTCACTCACGCTCAGATTGGCGATGCCCAGTCGATCCAGCGTGCGTCCACGACGCCAGTAGTCGGTGCGATGAATGATACATGCCAGACGAATAATGCTGTCGATGCCAGCGACGGCAACGCCGTAGCGTTGACCGAGCGCCGCAATCGGCACCAGGCTCATCGGCACATCCTCGAAAATGTAGCGGTGGTTGAGCGTCGGCGGGGCTTTGATGCCGTAGTAGCCCGGCTGGTTTTGAATGGCTTCATAGAGCGAATCGCCGGTTGCATTGTACGCCAGCGCCAGCCACTCCTGCGCCGTGCGGGCGCGAATGCCGAGCGCAGCCGCAACCGTCACCCGCTCCCGGTCGAGCACTTCAAGCACGCGTGCAACCGACGGTGTGACGCCATCGATATAGAACTGAAAATCGCCACGGGTCGACTCGATGCGTCCGGCGTTCAACAACGTCAATGCCGGGTGAAAAATCGCGCCCATGTTGTTCAGCCCGGTGCGCAACACATTGCCGCCGTCGATATACTGAGGGAACGCATCGTGCAGCACTCCCAGCACATCGCCAGTACGATACGCAGGGAGCGCCGCCAGTGGCACTGCTTCCTTGATGCGGAAAATTCGCGCCTGCGCTGGACCGTCCGATCGGCTGGCGTAGATGAACGTCTCCGCTTCGGCGATGGTCACATCTGCCCGGCAACGTTCATCACGCAGCACTTTAGCGACTTCGATAGCGCCGCAAGTGCGCCCAGGATGCAGAATAATAATCTGCCCATCGCGCAGATGCGGTGCCATGGCTCGCGCCACTTCGGCATGCGCCGACGAGGGAACGACTACCATTGCCACGTCGCAATGATCAAGCGCCTCTTTCATATCCGATGTCACCAGCGCAAGCTGGCCAAAACCGCGCGGCCCGGTCTCACCGGACTCTAGTTCAATGCCGCGGCGCTGCCGGATAGCTTCGATATGAGCGGGAGTGCGATTGTAGAGGGTCGTCTCGAAGCCCATCAGCGCCAGATGCGCTGCCATCGCCTTCCCGCCATTCCCGGCGCCGATGACGGTGTAGCGGGTTGAGGGTGCCATACGTGTTTCTCCTTTTATGTCAAGTCGTTACAAGCGTCGCATGATGATCCAGAATCTGCCGGATGCGTTGCTTTTCGTCGAGTGGGCGACCCTGATCATCGACTGCCACGCACATGCCGTTGATAAAGCGAGTAACGACGCGACCAGGCGCAAAGGGGTTGTTGCGCAACTGAGGTGCATCGAGCAAGCCGACGGCAATGGCTTTCGTCAGGGTGGCAGGATCAGTCAGCGGATCAGCGACGCCTGGCGGCGCAAGTTGCGCAATGGCATCGAGGAGCAGACGCGTCTCTTCGACAAGCTGCGCCGCTCGTGCGCGCACCGCCGGATCTGCCGTCATATCAGGTTGACCGCGCAGCGCATTTTCAATAGCGCGGCGCGCCATATCGCAGGCTTCAATCACGTCATCAGCGGTTGCGGCGTGGTGGGCTTCGGTGTGACCGACGACATGGACAATGTGCGGACGAAGCGCCATCTGGAGATAGATGCTTGCCGAGAGGTGCGCGCGCGATGCTGCCAGATCGACCGGATAACTCAGCAACCCGGTGCGGGTCTGCTTCCAGATACGGAAATCCGGTCCCGCCAGCGGTGCCGTGATGTCGATCACCGCCAGCATTTTTGCCAGGTCCATGGCATCGGAAAGACCGGGAGGACTGTTGAACATCAACTGTGCAATGTAATCGCGCACGCCAAAGGCGCGGGCGTTGTACGCCGAGAGGTAGGCGCTGGCGACGAAGACCGTATCAGGTGCGTCGCGCATACCCCAGTGATGCGGTTCGTTGAGTTCGACCGGGATGTTGCGCTCGCCATACCAGCGCATGATCGTCTGATGCTCACGGATCGACCCCTCCAGATCCCACGGTCCGCGTCCGTCCATCCGGTTGAACCAGAAGAGCGGGATGGCGCACCAGGCGATATTGATCGTTTCGACATACAATTCCGCCAGGCGAACGAAGTCGTCGGTGCCAGAATACGTCCTCATCAGGGGGTAATTCCCCCGACGACTGGCGGCGTAGAGAGCGCGGTAATCGTCGGCGCTGCGCACTGGGACGCCGCCCGCTCCAGTGCGCGCCGGGTCTTGGCGTTCAGGGTGGAAGAAGTTCTCCTGGGCATCCTGATCGGTACCAAGAGAAATCACATCCAGGCGTCGCGACTCGGCGATTTTTGCAATCCCTGCGATAGTTGCCTGCATGGTCGGCAACCCAAAGTGATGCCGCAGCAGAGGGTATGGCGACTTCCAGAGGATGCGGTCAACCGTGCGTTGCGGGAAGTCAGCTTCGGTTGCCATCGCCGGGTTTTGCCCCTTGAGATATGCCAGCACCTGATCGGCAGGTTCGCTTCCGTCGAACACCTGCTCGAAAAACCCGAGCGTTGCCGCCTTTGCTGCCAGCGGCGGCGTCCCGGCAAAGGCGAAGCGCACTCCAGCAGCGTGCAGATCATCGGCAGCCTCAGCGAAACGCCCTAGCAGGTGCGCGCCGGTTTCCGGGGTCAGTCGGTACGATACGCCAACCAGGTCAGCCTGTTCGCGCCGCGCCGCTTCGATAACCCGCTCGATTGGCGTCGCCGGTCCAAGAAACACAGTGCGCCAGCCAGCTTCCTCTGCCAACCGCAGGAAGTTTATCACACCTGCCACATGGACACATTCACCAAGCGCTGCTGCAACCACCGTTTTCTGTTTTTCTGCCATGCGTTTTCTGCTACTTTCTACGTACTCAAAAGCACGTGCTTTTGATCCCGATTTGACAGTATTCGCGCTTAATGTGCGATCCCGACGGTCAACCGCTCTGCGCTTCGCTGCGGCAGACGTGTTGACTCAGGGAGCGCAAACTCACTGCTCCAGCAGCGCGGCCGGGCGCCTGTGTGTGATATCTGCCTGTCCTCGTGTGTGTTCGCGTTCTTTTCGACGGGCTGTAAGCCCTGCCCTGGCATCTGGAAAGGAGGTCTCCCATCGGTGCAATGAGAGGTATCGACGACAGGTTTCACGACGGAACACTTATCCGCCGAATCAGGCAGGCAGACAGGGACAGGTGACCGGCTGCGCCCTTTATGCCTGCTCACTGTATGCGCCTGTATTGTACCATCAATCGTCAGAGAGCAGCGTTCCTATCTCCAATACACGTGTGCAGATCGATCAGCCACAGAAGAGAGACCAGATGCTGCTGAGCGGGATATGGATGCCCAACCCGCTGACTGCCATCCCAATAACTGGTGAGATCAAAGCTGTCGTGGGCTGAAATACAATGTGCCCGGCGCGTGTGCCGCCGGACATGAGTTCGGCTTCGATGGCACACCTCTCAACATCGCGTACTATTGCACTCCGACTGCAAGGGTCATCGCGGCGCGCACTGCGACTGCAATTGCGCGCTCGACGGCAACTGCCTTCTGTTCAAGAACGATTGCTTCACCAGCAGTGCGCTGCGCAATGACGCCACAGACGCATCCTGCAGCAAATCCGTAGACCAGTCCCATTTTGAAGAGCGTTCCGGCTTCCATTTCGTAGTTCAACACGTTCAGACGGCGGTATTCATCGGTGATACCGCGCAAGCGGCGCAGCAGATGCGGATTCGCCGATTCGGTACGCTCCTGACCTTCGTAGAAGGTGTCCACCGATGCGGTCACACCGACATAGTGCTCAACCCCTGCGGCGCGTGCGGCTTCGACAAGCGCGACGGTCACGAACGGATCGGCAGCGGCAGGGAACTCACGCGGCGCGATATCGTCGGCTGCGCCCTGCCGACACAGCGCTGCACTGGAAATAACGATGCTGCCGGGCGAAATGTGGGCTTGAATCGAACCGCTGGTGCCAACACGAATGATGGTGCGGATGCCGACCTGAACCAGTTCGTTCACAACGATACTGAGCGAAGGCGCACCTATGCCGCTCGTTGCGGAGAGAAGCGGTGCGCCGTTGGGTAATATTCCAACGTAACTGTGCAGCCCGCGGTGTTCCGAAAGCATACGCGCGTCACTTAATGCTGTGTGTGCAATCAAACGAGCGCGCTCCGGATCGCCGCTCAGCAGCGCGATCCGCGGCGGGTTGTCTCCCAGGTCGCGGCGACCAAAACCAATGTGGTACAGGCGATCATGAGTGGTCATAGGCACTCCTTTGAGGCAGCAATCAACCCCTCGCAGCATCGAATCCATTGGCGCTTCTGTTGCATCAGCGCGGAGATCAGACGGTATAATGAGCATACTTGCCCTTTTGACAATGGTCAACCCTTATCGCTCCGTGGTAACTTCTCACCTCTGCTGCTACCGGCTGTCGTGTACGATGAACCCACCGCAGTGGTTATGGTCACTTAGGGAGGGCATACGATGGCTCAGGCTTCCCATCCTCTCAGCGCCGTCGACAGCGCCTGGTTGCATATGGACGATCCGACCAACCTGATGATGGTTACTGGCGTTGCGCTGCTCGATGGAACAATTGATGTCGAACGCTGCTACAAGACGTTTGAGTCGCGTTTGTTGTCTTTCGATCGCTTTCGCATGCGGGTGACGGATCACCGTGATGCTTTGAACGCTCCTAGATGGGAACCTGATCCTTACTTCTCGCTCCGCTCCCATATTCATCGGGTAGCGCTGCCATCGCCCGGTGATATGACCACCCTTCAGGAGTTTCTCGGTGATCTGGCAAGTACGCCGCTCGACCGCACCAAACCGCTCTGGCAGGTGCATCTGGTCGAGAATGTCCTTGGCGGCTCAGCGATTGTTATGCGCTTTCATCACTGCATTGGCGATGGCACCGCCATGAACACGGTGATGCACCGGTTGATGGACACCACGCCCGATGCGCCGATCGAGCGCCCGACGCCGCACTCCAATCATGACCACACACTTGGTCCGTTGCTGGAGCCGCTTGTCTCAACGATTGAAGGAACGATCAAACTGGCAGACGATCTGGTTCACGAAGGGATGGAGTTTCTCCGCCATCCCGAACATCTGCTTAATCTGCCCGCTCAGGCAGCCAGCGGAGCGCTGGCGCTAAGTCGTGTATTGCTGCTGCCGCCCGAAGCAAAGACGCCATTCAAGGGCCAGCTCGGCGTTCAAAAGTGCGTCGCCTGGTCGGCGCCCGTTCCACTGGATCAGGTGAAGCAGATCGGGAAGGTTGCTGGCGCAAAAGTGAATGATGTGCTGCTGGCAGCTGTGGCAGGGGCGCTGCGCGCCTATCTGATCGGACGCGATTTCAAGGTGGACGGATTGGAGATTCGCGCAGTGATTCCGGTCGATCTGCGTCCGCCGTCGCGCGCTCACGATCTGGGGAATGAGTTCGGACTGGTCTTCCTGTCGCTGCCGTTGGGTACGCCCAGCCCGGTTGTGCGGCTCGCTGAGGTCAAGCAGCGGATGGAGGCGCTCAAACGCTCACCTGAAGCGCATGTCTTCTATGGTCTACTCAATTTCTTCGGGCGTACGCCAGCGCAGGTTGAGGAGCAGGCAGTCAATCTCTTCGGCAGTAAGGCGACCGCTGTAATGACCAATGTGCGTGGTCCAACGGAGCAACTGTATTTGGCTGGCAACCGGATCAGGAACATTATGTTCTGGGTGCCGCAATCCGGGCGACTTGGCATGGGGATTAGCATTATGAGTTACTGCGGACAGGTGACGCTTGGAGTGATCACCGACGCGGGGCTGGTTCCCGACCCCCAGAAGATTACTACAGCGTTCGAGCGAGAGTTCCACGTGCTCTACGATGTTATCGTGGCGAAAGAGCACGGGAACGAATCGGCTTCGTGATGCAAGTCGTTTCGATAACGAATGAGACAGAGGATGGGCACGGCATGCCGTGCCCATTCATGTTCGACAAAGCACAGTCATCACGTCCTATCGAAGGTGCAGTATGTCTCATATGTATTCGGAATGACGATGCAGTGACGGAAGGGGGAGACGGAACACTGTCCCGTCTCCCCCTTCGTATGGTTACGGTTCGCGACGGATCGGCTCACCGGTGTACGGATCGTATTTCCACTCCTCAACCGGGCGTGGGTGCTGCGGAAGTGTCGGCTGCGCCCGGATTGCGCTCTCCTCCGGCATGACGATCCACAGAATGATGTAGACCAGCGGGCTGATTCCGCCGAAGAGCACTGCTACCACAAACACCAACCGCACGATCACCGGATCGATGTTGAAGTAGTTTGCCAGACCGCCACATACGCCAGCGATCATCCGATCACTTTTGCTGCGCGCTAATTGTCTGCTCATTGAGGAACCTTCCTTTCCGTTCTTCTGTTCCTGCAATGTGTGACGAGTGCATGCGGCGGAAGGTTGCGCATTCGGTGGATGCGCGCGTGAGATTGCTGGATAGAGATAGTTTTGCCGGTCACTCGATTCCTTGCGGACTGGCTCGTCGTGCGGTGTCTCGGATGGCGTCAAGCGCCTGCCGTATCTCATCGTCAATGGCTGCCTGCGGAACAAAATCGGCCAGCAGGTGATAACTCGTCTTGCTCATCTCGTTCGGCAGACCAAGCGCTTGATAAAACTGTTTGAAGAGGGGAGTCAGGAATTCATCACTCGCCTTAATATCGGCGCTCCAGGCCTCTTTTCCCAGGGTTTGCAAGGCGTGTTCAACCTCCTGGATGGCTTTTTCCATCGTGTCACGCCACGCAGAAGCAAATAACGCTCCGACGTATTTCCGCCCTCTTTCTTCTGCAAACGCCAGGAGTGTTTCCCGCTGGCACAGATAATTTTCCAACTCACGGCGCGACCACATGATTTGCTTCAGGTTGGGATCGTTCGGCAACGCGATGGTGAGCCGATCATAGATGGCAATGCCTGCCAGATCGGGCCTGGCTTCCCGCAGGGCGTAGAAGTGCTCCTGCGCCTTGCGCGGTTGATTGGCGACGTAATGGACAAAAGGGCGCTCCAACAGCGCCTGAGCCGGATGATCCAGCCGTCGGGCAAAAGCCCGCAGGATGGCCAGGTCGGTCGAGCCTTCCAGGTAGAGCACCCAGCCGGTCGTTTCAGCCAGATAGTAGTGATCAAAGCCGATGTCGCGCAGCGCCCTGAGCACCTCACTGCCTCGATTATCAATGCGATGAGGTTTGCCCACAAAGGCGACCACCACATCCCTTTCGGCAGCCTCGTTGAGAATTACCTCGGAATGGCTGGCGGCAATCAACTGGCTCTTCGTCTGTTCCGCCTGTTGCGAGAGCACATCATAGATTTGCCGCTGGCGCAGGATTTCCAGGTGCGCGTCTGGCTCATCGAGCAGAAGCACGGCGCCACTGTGGATGGCCATATGAGCCAGCAAAAGCAGCGTTTGCTGTTCTCCCCGACCGCTGGCAGAAATGTCGAGCAAAGCGCCGGAAGGGGTGCGGTAATCCATGGTAATTTCACCGCGCTCAACAATGTACTGCGGACGGTTCAGTTTCGATCCGAAGAGACGTTCGATGAAGTTGCAGATTTGCGCCCATTTCTCCTCGCCGTTCTCACGTTGCAAGACCTGCCAGCAGAGGTTACGCAGGACTTCAGCGGTGCGCCCCTCGCCCAAACGCACGCGAATCGATCCGATCTCCAGGCGATCTTCGCGCGCAGCCAGACCGGACATGGGCGGAAGGTAGGCGACCTGGAGATTCTTCAAATGGTCGGGAACGTGCATACGGCGGCCATCCGGCCCCAGGGGTGGACGGCAGTAGATGGACTCTTCATTGGCATAATCAAACTCCAGGTTACACTGCCACACATGGTCATCTACTCCCTCTACCCCGATTTCGATGCGCACATTGCGTGTCCGCAGTTTGTTCTCTATCCGCTCGCTCTTGCGCACGCGCAGGTCGCGCCAGAGCAGTCTGGCTGAAGGAACTGGAATCGACATCACATCCTGGCGATTGATGGTCACGGCCGGGCGCTCAGCCGGAATGTTGTCGCTGCCGCGCTTTTCCAGCCAGCGTTTGACGCCTACATCCCATAAGGCAATCGCTTGCAGAGCGGAGGTTTTACCGGAGTTGTTAGGACCGATGAACACGACACGTTCAGACAGGTCTACTTCGACTTCTGAAAAGAGTTTGAAGTTTCTTAATGTCAGTTTTGTGAGCATAGCGAGCTCTTGCGTTCCAGCCCAATCATCCTTACAAATTCCCGGTCATCTACCGTCTTGAAAGGACTGAGATCCTCTGACGTGCGCAGGTCAACCGTTCGTCCTCCCAACAGCATTGAGAGTTCCTGTTCCATGCCAGCAATATCAAAGAGGGTAGGAATGCGGTCTGGCTCGAACTCGACCAGAATATCCACATCACTATCCGGCCTGAAGTCGTCCCGTAACGCTGAACCGAAGACCGCCAGCCGCCGGATGCCGTGCTTCTGGCAGAATGCTGCAATACATTCAGGAGAGAGATGGATGTTTTTCATCGCTCAACCTCCGTTATCTTGCTTCCAGATATTCATACCTCTTTGCCTGCTCTTCTGTTGTTACGAGTGGATACCGGGCAGGGAATGCCTCGCCCGGAGTTTATCGCATGGCCTCACTGACTGCCAGCGGTGGGAGATTGAGAGATTCTAACATTTCTCGCACGATGCGCCCGGCCTGCCGATGGTCGCGCGTAGCCTCCAGCGCTCGCTGGAGCAGCGTTTGAGCCGTCTCGCGCAGATACTGCTCGTATGCCTGTACCGCCTTGCTGATGATGATGGGATCGACAGGCACGTCGACCATGTACTGTCCTGGTCTCGCAGCGTAAACGATATAACGCGCCTGCTGTTCGTTTCCCTGGAATTTCCCCACCTCGTTATCACTTGCATCGAGCAGCGTATATTCTCCGAAAAAGTCTCTCCAGGATACCGGTCGACCGGTAAGCGCAACATCCATCATCTTCGGACGACCGGCAGGCAGGAAGGCGGTGATTGGCTTCAGACCGCCAGAGAGTCCTTCTCGACGAATTTTCTCTTTGATCTGTTCCAGGCTCAGGCCTTTTTCCCGCTTCTGGCGCGCAGCGCGTAACTTGGGCAGCGCCAGCCGCTCTTTCACCATCTCTACCAATCCCTCGTAGATGTCCGGCAAGTACCGGTCAGGTTCTAAACCCAGTGCTGCAAGAACCGCTTCGTCTAGCGCTCGACGGTCTTTTTGCTTGACTTCCCGGTCAATTTGCATAACCTCTCGCTTTTTTAATTTTTCGTACGCTTTGGCTATTTTTTCTCGATCAGTATCACAAATGATGGAAGGATCAGGTATAAGAAGGGCATTAAGCTCAGGACCGATGATCTTCAATACACCATCACCGAGATTTTGCCTTCCAAGCATTTCGAGCAAAAGGTAGGTCAGGGTGCTATTTACTAGA
>Ga0272447_1000292_pt1 | contig 38838 bp, 34 predicted proteins | sample YNPCB0133_FD_194589 | JGI IMG/M metagenome (GOLD analysis project Ga0272447, IMG submission 194589) | Hot spring microbial mat communities from Yellowstone National Park, WY, United States - YNP-CB-013-3 | ecosystem: Environmental > Aquatic > Thermal springs > Hot (42-90C) > Sediment | place... | reverse complement strand
CGGGCGACAACGTGGAGATGATAGTGGAGTTGATCGTGCCGGTGGCGATTGAAGAAGGATTGCGTTTTGCCATCCGCGAGGGCGGGCGCACCGTCGGCGCAGGCGTCGTCTCGTCGATTATCGATTAACGACGCATATAAATCCAGGCGCCTGCTGTGGCCTGACCTTCTTCAGGTCCCGGATGGGCGCCTGGTTTATGTCTCGCCAGTAGAAAGTATGATCAATGACGGTCGTTAAAGACAAAGAAAAAGAGTCGCAGAATCCGCTTGTGCGCGCATTTCAGCAGTCTGTTGTCCAACCACTGCGTGAGTCGCGCGCAGAAATGCGCAAAGTCGTCTGGCCCACGCGCGAGGAGACGATACGTCTGACAATCGTCGTTATTCTGCTCTCGGCGATTATGAGTGCTATCCTGTTTGCAGCGGATGCTCTCTTCTCATGGCTGCTGCTTCTGCTGCAAAGTGCAGTTGCAAATCTATAACGTCTTTCGTAGGCGAGGAAAGCTGTGACAGAAGAGAAAAAAAATCAGGAAACACGAACCGAGTCGGAGATGCGTGATGATGACCGCCGATGGTATGTCATTCACACCTACTCCGGCTACGAGAACAAAGTAAAACAGAATTTGCTCCATCGTATCGAAACGATGGAGATGCGCGATCAGATTTTCAATGTGATCGTGCCGACCGAAGAAGAGATTGAAATCAAAAATGGTCAGCGCCGCACTGTCCAGAAAAAGGTCTTTCCTGGATATGTGCTGGTGCAGATGAAAATGAACGACAACTCGTGGTATGTCGTTCGCAATACTCCAGGCGTGACCAGTTTCGTCGGGCACGGGAATAAGCCGACGCCACTCGAGGAGAGTGAGGTGAAAGCTATCCTGCGCCAGATGGAGCAGGAAGCGCCTAAGGTGAAGGTGAGCTATCAAGTCGGTCAGGCGGTCAAGATTACGGACGGTCCGTTTACCGACTTTGAGGGAGTCGTGGATGCTATCGACCACGAGCGTGGCCGGGTGCGTGTGCTGGTCTCGTTTTTCGGTCGCGAAGCACCAGTGGAACTGGACTTCCTCCAGGTGACGCGCCTGGTCGAGTAGTTGTACGTCTATAAAAGGAGCGCTCTGTGGCCAAAAAGGTTACCGGAGTTGTCAGGCTGCAACTGCCTGCCGGAAAAGCGACGCCAGCACCACCGGTCGGTCCCGCATTAGGCGGTTACGGCATCAATATTATGGCGTTCGTGAAGGAGTATAACGAAAAGACTGCTTCACAGGTGGGAAGTGTCGTTCCAGTCGAAGTGACGATCTATTCGGATCGCTCGTTCACAATTACGCTGAAAACGCCGCCGGCTGCCGACCTACTGCGCAAGGTCGCTGGCATCGAAAAAGGTTCTGGTATGCCTAATCGCAAGATCGCCGGAACGATCACGAAGAAGCAGTTGCGCCAGGTTGCCGAACAAAAAATGGCGGATTTGAACGCGCTCGACATTGAAGCCGCTGAAAAAATCATTGCTGGCACTGCGCGCAGTATGGGGATTAAAATCGTCGATTGAGACGCTAATGTGGGAGGGGTTGCCCCCGATAGCACCACAAGGAGTTCTGTTGTATGCCACGCCGACACGGTAAAAAGTATCTTGAGGCGCTCAAAAAGATCGACCGGCAGCGTCTCTATACACCGGAAGAAGCGATCAGACTTCTGAAGGAAACGTCGTTTACAACGTTCGACCCAACAGTCGAGGTCCATCTACGACTCGGTATCGATCCGCGCCATGCCGATCAAACGATCCGTTCAACGGTTTCGTTGCCGCATGGTACCGGTAAGACGGTTCGCGTGCTGGTGTTCGCTCAGGGCGAGGCGGCTCAGGCTGCGCGTGAAGCTGGGGCAGATTTCGTCGGCGCCGATGACCTGATCGCTCGAATCGACAAGGAGAACTTCTTCGATTTCGATATCGCTATCGCCACTCCCGATATGATGGGGAAGGTGGGTCGCCTGGGACGTAAACTCGGTCCACGCGGGCTGATGCCAAACCCGAAGAGTGGGACGGTCGTGCAACTGGATGATCTTCCGCGCGCGATCCGTGAGGTGCGGGGTGGACGCGTCGAGTTTCGCAATGATAAGACTGGTCTGCTGCATGTGGCAGTGGGTAAGTTGAGTTTCAGCGAGCAGCAGATCTATGAGAATATCGCTGCGCTGATGGAGGCGGTGAAGGCTGCCCGTCCATCTGCTGCGAAGGGAACGTATATCAAGAGCGTCACATTCACTAGTACAATGAGTCCGGGCATCCGGGTCGATCCCTCAGCAGCGCAGGCTATGAAGCCAGCAGTTTAATGATTCGGTCCTGCTCAGCATTTTCCGATAGGGAGGTGCTATCGCGTGTTGTAACGCTGGGTTCCAGCGAAATATATAAAGCGCCGCAGACAGCGGGTGCGTTTGCTTAATGGCTATGTGCCGCCCGCCGAGGCAGCTTCCCAGGTTGATGCGAATGTGAGTTCGCGGGTTGCTGCATCTGTGTGCGGCAACCCGCGTTTTTTATCTCTCAGAAAGGGGGTGAACCATGCCAACTCAGCGCAAAATAGAAACCGTTGCTGATCTGAAGCAACGTCTCAAGCGGATGCAGGTGACCGTTGTGGCCGATTATCGCGGGCTTTCGGTTGCGGATATGACCGAACTGCGCAAAAAGTTGCGCGAGAGCGGCGCCGAATTTGTCGTCGCAAAGAATACATTGACCCTGATCGCGGCACGTGAAACGGGTCATGAGGCGATCGAGCCGCTACTGGTGGGACCAACGGCGCTGGCGTTCGCATATGACGATGTGCCGAAGTTCGTCAAAGCAATCAATGAGTTCAATCGCGGTCCCAAGAAGATAATCGTGCGCGGCGGACTGGTCGGTACGATGCTTCTCAATGAGAATGTGCTCGACACTGTCGCCAGTCTGCCGACCAGAGAAGAGGTTCGTGCGCAGGTGCTCGGGGGGCTTGCCGCGCCGGTTACCGGTCTGGCAGGTATCATCGCCGCGCCAGTCAATGATATTGTCAATCTGCTCGACGCAACGTCGAAGAGCATTCTGTATGCGCTTCAGGCGCGTATCGATCAGTTACAGCCGTCCGCATCGTAGTTCATTCTCTCCTGTGCCATGCAGCGAGAGGAAGACGAATCCTGAATACTATGTTTACTACAAGCAGATAAGGAGTACTACTACCTATGGCAAGCGCAAAGGTCGAAGCAGTCATTGCCAGTATCGAGGCGCTGAACGTCCTTGAACTGGTCGAGTTGAAGAAGGAACTGGAGTCGCGCTGGGGCGTCACCGCGGCGGCCCCGGTTATGCCAATGGGCGGAATGGTGATGCCAGCAGCAGCAGCGGCGCCCGCCAGTGGTGATGGTGCGGCTGCGGCAGCGCCCGCCGTCGAGGAGAAGACTGAGTTCGATGTTATTCTGTCGGCAGTTGGTCCGAATAAGATCCAGGTCATTAAGGCAGTGCGCGAACTAACGAACCTGGGTCTGAAAGAGGCAAAAGACCTGGTCGAAAGCGCGCCGAAGCCAGTGAAGGAAGGGGTGAGCAAGGAAGAGGCGGAAGCCGCAAAGGCGAAACTGGTCGAGGCTGGGGCAACTGTCGAGATCAAGTAGTCTTTTCTGCACGAACGCGCACACGGCGTCGCCCCATCCCCGGCGACGCCGTGTATGCTGTGGAATATCACAACAACACCCGCAATCTAGCATAAGCGTAACAGGCGTTACCAGCGTTTGGACGACGGTGAGCATGTAGTGGGTGACGCACTGAGCGGCGCAATCGACGCCCGAATCCTGTTCACAACGATCTGATGATGCGAACCATGCTGTGCTTCCCAGGTAGGAATACCAGCGGTGCGTTCAAGTTTGATTGCACCGATGCGTAGCAATGCCTCCAGGTCATCGCCGTCGGGCGTATGTGGGTCGGACTCGCTGTCACCTCCAGTCACGTCGCCGCCCAGAAGCCAAAAACATTCGCCATATTACGGAGCGCGGATTGGGCAGCGCTCACATCGTACCCTGACGAAGCCGCTTCGAGAATGGCGCCGCTCAGAGCGCTAATCTGCGCGAGCGCCTTCGGCGTATCGAGGTCATCATCAAGCGCAGCAAAGTATGCCTGGCGGAACGGTTCCGGATTCAGCTGCTCGCCTCTGGGATCGCCCTGTACTGCCAGTGCTGCTCTGAGTTGTCCAACCTTCTGTTCCACCTGCGGTACGTCGGATCGCACATACTCGAAATCGTCACGGTAGGGGAACGAGAGCAGATACCAGCGAAGTGCATCGGCGCTGTGCTGCCTGAGCGCATCCTTGATAAACACTAGATTTCCGAGCGACTTGCTCATCTTCTGACCGTCGAGCCATGCTAGCCCTCCGTGAACCCAGAAGCGGACAAAGGGACGTTTGCCAGTATACGGTTCACTCTGCACAATTTCGGAAGGATGGTGCGGGAAGATCAGATCGCGCCCGCCGCCATGAATGTCGAGTTGCGGACCGAGATAGCGAGTTGCCATTGCCGTACACTCAATATGCCATCCGGGACGTCCCCTTCCCCATGGGCTGGGCCAGGTTGGTTCGCCCGGACGACTGCGCTGCCAGAGCACAAAATCGAGCGGATCGTCTTTGAGCGGGTCGTTCGGATTGTTGCCGCGTTCGTTCGCCAGCGCAAGCAGTTCCTCATATCCGCTCACCCGCGCCATTGCTCCATAGTTCGGTTCGGTTGAGACGTCGAAATAGACATTCCCATTCCGCACGTAGGCATGCCCCAGTTCGATCAATCGTTCGATGATCAGGATCATTGTGGCGATTTCTTCCGAAGCCTTTGGGAAGAAATCTGGAGGGATCAGGTTGAGTGCGCGACAGTCTTTGACGAACTGCTCCGTCTCACGACGCGCCAGTTCGTCCCACGGGATGCCGTCACGCGCAGCGCGCTCGAACAATGGGTCATCAACGTCGGTGATATTCTGACAGTAGCGAACTGTACCGCCGCAGTGACGAATATAGCGGATGAGCACATCGAAGATCAGAAACGTATGGGCGTGACCAACGTGCGTAGTATCGTAGGGAGTGACGCCGCAGACGTAAAGCGTGAGCGGGCGGTCGCGCGGGATGAGCAACTCGGCTTTCTGTCCGCGCAGGGTGTCGAATAACCACATGATTAAGCATGTCCTCCTGAACTGGGACGAGGGATGCGATAGAACCAGGTGTGGAAGCAGCACTGGTTGTATTATAGCACAGGGGCGCGTGCATTACAGAGAGACGCAGGCGCCCTGCACGCAATTACATCGAGCGACCCAATGCATACAGGCATTGATATCAGCCGGATAGCAACAACGGTGCGCACTGGTACGGAGCAGTACACCTGCGAAGTGCTGGCGGCGATTGCCCGGCGTGACACGACCAATACCTACACGCTATACTGTCACCGCCTGCCGACGACGCTGCCGCCGATCGGCGCGAACATGAGTGTGCGTTGCATCCCGCTGCCGCGCCTCTGGACGCACGTGCGTCTCTCGGTCGAAGTGCTGCGCCATGCACCAGATGTGCTGTTCATCCCGGCGCATGTGCTGCCACTCGGCGCGCCTCTCGTTCGCCGGATGCGCACTGTTGTGACAATCCACGACCTGGGGTACCTCCGGTATCCCGAAGCGCATACCACTGCGCAACGGCTCTACCTGCGCCTCTCGACGGTCTGGAGCGCACGCGCTGCTAGCCATCTCATTGCAGTCTCAGCGGCGACACGCAATGATCTTGTGCGTCTGGCAAAGGTATCGCCCGCCAGAGTGACCGTTGTGCATCACGGCGTGGCGGATCGCTTTCACCAGCCGGTTGTCGATCTGGAACGCGCCAGGAAGATCGCTGGCGGGAATGAACCGTACTTTCTGTATGTTGGAACGGTGCAACCACGCAAGAACCTGGAACGGGTCATCGAGGCATTCGCCAATGCAAGCGCGCAACTGACCAACCAGGGGCGAACGCCGGTGCTGGTGATTGTCGGCAAGCGCGGCTGGTTGAGCGAACGGATCGCACAACGCGCAGCCACGCTGGGCATCGCGGATCGCGTGCGGTTTGTCGGGTATGTGGCGGATGAAGACCTGCCGGCGCTCTATCGCGCATCGCTGGCGTTCGTCTTCCCGTCGCTGTACGAGGGGTTCGGCATGCCAGTGCTCGAAGCGATGGCGTGTGGCACACCGGTGCTGACCTCGAACAGTTCGTCGCTGCCCGAAGTCGCCGGGGATGCGGCGCTGCTGGTTGATCCGCACGACACCGGAGCGATTGCAGCAGGAATGGTTCGCCTGGCATGTGATCAAGCGCTGCGCGAGGAGTTGCAACAGCGCGGTTATTGGCGTGCAGCGCAGTTCACATGGGATCGATGCGCTGAAGAGACATTGCGCGTTTTGTATAGTTAGAAGGAGGATGTGTGTTTTCGTTTGCCGCCCGCGCCCGCGCGACGATTGCGCGGATTTCGCCACAGGTGTGGCGCGTGCTGACGCACAGTTTGCTCTTCGGGCTGGCTGGCAGCATTGCCGATCTGCTCTTCAATTTCTATCTGGTAAGCCTGGGGTATGGGGCCGACACTGCCGGATTGATGGCGACTGTCTATCGCGGCGCAGGGGCAATGCTCGGTCTCCCGCTCGGCATCCTGATCGACCGGTTTGGTGCACGAGCGTTGCTGGTGGTGGGCGCTATCGGTTTCGGTATCGCATATGCGCTGGTGTTGATGGTATCGCAACTTTGGGCGCTGATCCTGTTTGTCTTTCTGGCTGGTGCAGCAAATGTTCTAACACTTACGGCAGTCGTGCCGCTGCTTACCGGGATCACCGACGAAGAGGAGCGGGCGGCAGTATTTGGCATGAATGCGTCAGCTGGACTGATCATTGGTCTGGTTGGGAGCGGTGTAGGCGGATTGCTTCCCGGAACGGCAGCACTCTTCCTGGGAGTGGCGACAAACGATACTGCCGCTTACCGGATGGCGCTGTCAATCGTGGTTGTGCTGAGTTGTCTCTCGGCGCTGCCGGTGTTGATCGGATTCCGCCCCAGGCAGTTAGTGTTCTCACCGGCGCCCCTTGTAGCAGTACCCCAACGACACATACCGCCGATGCGCCTGGTGCGCTTTGCACTTCCTTCGCTCCTGCTCGGCATCGGCGGTGGGTTGTTCCTGCCATTCCAGAATCTCTTCTTTCGCACTGTCTTCGGACTGAACGACGCAGTCGTTGGTGTGATGCTGGCGATGGGCGCACTGGGCATGGGGCTTGGTGCGCTGATGGGTGCGCCAGTAGCTGCTCGTCTGGGGTTGCGCCGGGCTGCCAGCGCCCTGCGCTTTGGGGTGGTATTCGCTGTGGCGCTGATGTTCGCGCCAGTATTGCCAGTGGTAGTTGTGGGGTACATGTTGCGCGGCGCTTTCGTTGCAGCCAGTTATCCGTTGAATGATGCGCTAGTGATGCAGTTGACCCCATTACGGCAACGCGGTATTGCTACCAGTCTCATGAGTGTCCTCTGGTCACTCGGCTGGTCGGCATCGGCGTGGATCAGCGGGCAGATTCAGGTTCACTACGGCTTTACGCCGGTGCTCGCCGCATCGCTTGTGGCGTATGCGCTCTCAGCTTGGACGATCTGGACGATACGGGAGAGGGAGGGTCAGAACGTTGCACGCTGAACGGTGGGTGTTGAATGTTGAAACGTTGACTGTTGAATGGTGGGTGTTGAACGTTGAAACGTTGACTGTTGAACGGCGGAACGTTGAACAGTGGAAGGTTGAACGTGCAACACTAAACATTCCCTCCAATTGATTGGCGGACAATCGCAGCTGCCTGCTGCTGGAGATTGGGTGCGTCGGCGGGGAGGGTCAACACGTTGGGCAATCGTCGGAACCAGGCGGGTTGACGACGGGCGAAGGCGTGGGTATCGTACTTGAGACGGGCAATGGCTTCGTCGAGCGTGATGCGCCCCTCGAAGTATGGACGAAATTCACGATACCCCAGTCCTGACATTGAGGGCAGGTCCCAGTGATAGCCGCGTTCCAGCAGTCGGCGCACCTCGTCGAGCAAACCGGCGGCAATCATTGCTTCTACACGCGCATCGATACGGGCATACAATACGGGTGCGGGCAGGGTGAGCCAGATCGTTACAATGCGGTAGGGCGGCGGTTGAACGGAACGCTGCTCCGAAATTGGTTTGCCGGTGGCTTCGTATACTTCGAGTGCGCGGATAATGCGGCGAATGTTATTGGGAGGAATGCTGGCGGCGGCAACCGGATCAATTTCCGCCAGACGTGTGTACAATGCTGCTGCGCCGAGTTCTGCCGCCTGACGCTCGAGCGCGGCGCGTATATCGGGTCTGGGTGCCACACGCGGCAATTGCCAACCCTGAAGAACTGCTGCAAGGTATTGACCGGTTCCGCCAACGAGGAATGGTAACCGTCCCCGTGCTGCAATGTCGGCAATGGCTGCGGTGGCAAGATCCTGATAGACCGCCAGCGAGAATGCTTGGTCCGGATCGACGATGTCGATCAGATGATGGGGAATAGCAGCGCGATCGGAAGGGGTGGGCTTGGCAGTGCCAATATCCATCCCCCGGTACACCTGGCGTGAGTCCGCCGAGACGATCTCGCCGTTAAACTGCTGCGCCAGTTGGATGCTCAGCGCCGTCTTTCCAACTGCAGTAGGACCGACGATGGCGATCAGTGGAATCATCGTACAAGCCTCTACGGGCGCAGCGGTGCTGCGCTCCTACTTCTCCTCAACCCACCCAGATCGGATTGGTCCACGCTTTTCTCCCGGCATCATCGACGACTGTAACCCGGATGTATGGCACCTCTCCGATCCATGGCACGGAGAGCGTGCATGAGGTAATCGCCTGCCCCAACTGCCGTTGCGCGCGATCGTCTGGACCGATGACGAAGACGGCGCGCGCCGGTGAACAGCGCACCGTCAGGTGCCGTTCCGTAATGTCGATGTCTTCGATCTGCGGTCCCTGGGTCGAGTAGAAAGCGCCCTGTTTCAACGCTTCCAGGATCGCTTCAGGAGAGAGTTCTTCGGCGCGAACCTCCACCCAGGCAACGAACGTATCGGGACGAAAGGAGAAGTGCGCATCATCGGCGGCGTATGCCAGTAATCGCCTTCCCCGCGCCAGCAACATATCGCAGAAATACCATCCGTCACCCCGGTCATTGTCCCACACAGCAGTCGCATTGAATACCTCGACGGCGTGCGCTGCTTCGATAGACAGACCATCGTCGAGGGTCAGCGTGTACCAGGCAGGATGCGCAATTCCGACGAATGCTCCGGCTGCGGCAGCGCGCGCAGCGAGCGCTGGTCCTGTCTCATCGGGCGTTGGCGGTGCAAAGTCGTGTGGCAGGCCAACTGCGATAATGTGCCACAATCGACCGGCAGACGTCTGCGGGGCGTGCAGTTCAGCGCCGGGCAGGGTGGTGAAGCGCGCATCACGGAATGCACGGGTATCGGTGATCGGAAAGTTGTACTGGGGAAGAAAATGGTCGGTCAGCGCCAAAAAATCGTACCCTTGCGCGCGATAGGCGGCGATCACCTCCTCCGGAGGCAGTTCACCGTCGGAACGGTTAGAATGGGTGTGCAGGTTGCCACGGTAGAAGCGTCCTGGCTTGCGAAACGGCAGGTTGTCCATCGAACCCCTCCTTCCTCTCCCTTGCTCAAGTGCTATAGTAGACGTATTGTAACTCAGGCGAGGAAAGCAGGTTATCAATGTTTGCTAATTGGAACACGTGTGAAGATTGAGAATTGGAATCCGGTATGCCGAACTAACCGTGAGGCTAGTATAAACCGGTATTCGCCTTTGCCTTGGAGCTGAATCCCTTGGCTAGATGGGGCAAAGCCCGCCTGCGCAGGCTATACTAGATCATGTCATTTCTTCAAAGACCATAAGCTCTCTGCTGGGCGGGGCCAAGCCCGCCTGCGTGGCTAGAGCCGAATAATTGCCTGACAACCGCGTTATGTTATTCCGGTTGTGCCCAGAACGCCATCATGATCCGGTCGGGTCAGAAAGCCACGCTCTTCCAGCAGCGCCACAATCCGTCGCGCGCATTCTTCAGGCGTGGTATCGACGGTCGTTAGGTGCACTTCCGGCGCCACCGGCGGCTCATACGGATCGTCGATGCCAGTGAACCCGGTGATTTCGCCACGACGGGCGCGAGCGTACATGCCTTTGGTGTCGCGTCGCTCGCACTCTTCAATCGGCGTATCAACAAACACCTCAAAGAAGCGATCCTCACCGACCATCTTACGGCACTCGTTACGTGCAGCGCGGTAAGGACTGATCGCAGCGCAGATCGCTACACCGCCGTGTCGCACAATTTCACTGGCAACGAACCCGATCCGTAAGATATTCGTATCGCGATCCTCCCGGCTGAAGCCAAGCCCCTTCGACAGGTGCGTGCGCACCACATCGCCATCGAGCAGTGTGCTCTGTCGTCCACGTTCCAGCAACATCGCCACCAGCGCCTCAGCAATTGTCGATTTGCCAGCGCCGCTGAGACCGGTGAACCATACGCAGAACCCCTGACGGTGACGCGGCGGATAACTCTGCGCCAGGATTGCCGCCGTTTCCGGACGAGTAAACCATTCCGGCAGCCGTTTGCCACGCGCCAGGTACTCTTCGCGCACCTGTGTCCCTGAAATCGTCCAGACGCGTGCGCCTTGCGGCACGGCAGTCTCTTCAACATACTGGTCGGTGTCCGGGAGGTAGACATACTCGCGAAACGGAACCATCGTCACACCAATCTCATCAGCGTAGCGTGCTACCAGTTCCTGGGCATCGTATGGTCCGTAGAACGGCTTACCGCGGCTGTCGAGGCCGGGACCAGCATGGTCACGCCCGACGATGAAATGGGTCGCGCCGAAATTACGCCGAATGATTGCGTGCCAGAGCGCCTCACGTGGACCTGCCATGCGCATTGCCAGCGGCAGGAGACTAAGCAGCGTGCGGCGCGGATCGTAGTAGCGCTCCACGAGCAGCCGGTAGATACGTACCCGGCTGTAATGGTCAATGTCACCAGGACGAGTCAATCCCACAACCGGATGGATGAGCAACACACCGCCAACTTCTGCTGCGGCACGCTTCGTCAGTTCCTCATGAACGCGATGGAGCGGGTTGCGCGTCTGGAAAGCGACCACCCGCTCCGCGCCCATCTCGTGGAGGATGGAACGAACCTCGGCAGGGGTGCGCCGCAGTTCAACGAAATCATAGTAACGAGGCAGGCGGACGACGCGCAGTGCGCCAGAGATGTATGTATCACCCCACGTACTCATTTCCGAAACCAGCGGATGGCGTGGATCGGTGGTGCCGAGCGTCAGACGCGCTTCTTCTTCAGCATTCCAGGTGAAGGCTTCCTCGATATCCATGATGGCAATCAGTTCGTTCCGTGCATCACGCAGCGCAACGCGATCGCCAAGACATGCCAGCGCTTTGCCGGAGACTGGCAGCGTGATCGGCAGCGGGAAGAGCATCCCTCCCGCCAGTCGCATGTCGTGCAGGACGCGCTCATAGTCAGCACGTCCCATAAAACGGTCAAGCGGCGAAAAACCGCCTGTTGCCAATAGTTCGAGATCGCACAAAGCCCTTGATGAGATCTGGAGCGAGGGGAGTCGCGCCGCTTCTTCGAGCAGTGCACGTCTTTCCTCGCCAGCAACCAGCAGATTGATCAATCGACCGCCATACGGCGGAATCAACGGCATGGACCTTCCTCCGTCATATTTCTAGGATCGTACCGCGCAGTCCCGCAGGGACTGGCATGTTGAACCGTCTTAACAGGGTAGGCAGTATATCGTAAATCTGCACATTGTCGAGTCGCCGCCCGCTGCCGGGGCGTTGCGGATCGTGCCAGATGAATAACCCACGCTGTGCATGGTTGGCATCATCAGGACCAGTGTCGTTCTCCAGAGTGAATATCCCGTTACCACCAACCGTCCCCACCGATCGCCAGGCAAGATCGCCGAAGTAAACAATCAGGTCAGGAGCAACGCCTCGCACGGCGCGATAGAGGCACTGTGGCACAAAGACTCTGTTTCCGAGTGGATGACCATCTGGACCGGGCATCGCTTCCAGGCGTGCCGCAAGGTCGGCACGCACACGTTCGTACTCTGCTGGCGGAATAACGCCCTGCGGCTCACGCCCGCGCACATTGAGAAAGATGCGACCATAGTAACCGCCCGCACCCCAGGCGAAGGTGCTCGACCAGTCAACTTCCACCTGATCGAGGTTGGTTGGCACGTCTGGAATCGTGCGCAACGTCAGGTCACCCTGCGCGATCAGCCATTGATTGATCCGCACCCCACCCATCAGTGGACGCGCACCATGGTCAGACACCACCAGCACCGCTGTCTCAGGTCCGCAGGACGCCAGTAGAGCAGCAATCTGTGCGTCTACGTGGCGATAGTATGCGCGAATCGCATCTGCAAAGGGCGAATCGGGGACAAACAACGGATGCTGCGGGTCCATATGCTTCCAGAGCGCATGGTGGATGCGATCAACCCCCATATCCACCAGCATAAGAAAGTCGGGATGCTCTTCTCTGATCAATGCTGCAGCGACGGTGAAACGCTGATCGCACATGGCATAGATGTCGCACACAATGCGCTCCTTATCATCAGAGCGGAAATCGGGGACATCGAGCAGATAGGTGCGCCCTGGAGTCGCTTCCGCCGTCCAGGCAGCAAGGCGTTCTGCAAGCGTTGGCGGAAAGGTGTAGGTCACATCGGTTGAAGGTGCAAGAAAGCAGGAGACCAGTACGCCATTCACAGCAGACGGCGGATAGGTACCAGGAACGCCGATCACTGCCACACGCCATCCAGCCTCACCGAGAATATCCCACAAACGTGGAAATCGGATCGCACGGCTATCGGCAACAACCATACGATTGTAGGAGCGATCAACGCGGTTGCGAAACCCATAGATGCCAAGTTCACCCGGGTCGCGCCCGCTCGTCATGCAACTCCAAGCAGGGACAGTGATCGCCGGAATGCAACTCTCCAGTTCGCCGTAGATCCCCTCCGTCATCAGGCGGTTCAGGGTGGGCAGATCGGCGCGCCAGCGATCAAACACCAGCGACGGCTCGGCACAATCGAGTCCGATAATGAGTAGTCGGGGATATGTCATTGTGTTCAACGTTCAACGTGCCCCTTGCCTACCCCTGCAACTTTTTTCCCTTCAGAACCCTTGATATTGGGCGGCATCTCCAGCGCAGGCAGCAACCACTCTACTGCCGACGGGACAACGCAGCACAGAGTCATGGGGCAAGATCTCACCGCTCGGGGACATCCTGTGCCCCTTCCCACGGGTAACGTTCAGCGTTCAACCTGCAACCCTCGTGCCTCTTGACTCAATAAACACGTAGGAACCGCTATAACGTTCAATGTTCAACGTGTAACGTGCAACTCTCATGCCTCTTGCCTCTGACCATGCCTCCGGTAGAGCAGCGTAGCCGCACTGACGATAGCTGCAAACGAAAGAATATGCACGACGTTGAACGGCGTTCCGGGGAAAAACCATGAGTCAGTACGTAGAAACTCGATAAAGAAGCGCCCCAGCGGATACCACACCAGATACATGAGCAACACATCGCCATCGCGCAGTCGGTTGCCGTAGCGACGCCAGACGAAAAAGATCACTGTAAAGCCGATCAGGTTCCAGAGCGATTCGTACAGAAAAAGCGGGTGGAAGCGGGTCGTTTCCGGGAATGCTGCCAGGTCGCGGTACGGACCGATGCGATGTTCGGCGTCGATACGCAACCCCCACGGCAGGATCGTTGGCGGACCATAGAGTTCCTGGTTGATGAAGTTTGCCCAGCGACCGACCGCCTGTCCCAGCGGCAGACCGAGCGCAATTGCGTCAGCATACACGAGGAGTGGCACCTTCCGCACGTGTGCAAACGCCCATAATCCAAGCGCGCCAAAGATGAACCCGCCAAAAATGTGCAGGCCCCCTTCCCATACCGCTAGAATGCTCACCGGATTGCTCAGAAAGCGCCCCAATCCCTCCGGTCCACGCGGCGACTGGATGAACACATAGTAGAGGCGCGCACCGATCAACCCCGGAATCAACACCCAGAGCAACAAGTCCCACACCGAGTCGCGGTCGAACCCGCGTCGCTCAATATGGTGGGAACCGACCCACGCCGCCAGCATAACGCCAGTTATGATCAGCACGCCATACCAGCGCAGCGTCAGCGGACCGAGTTGAATAATGACGGGATCAACGGGAGGATACATAGGTTATTCAAGATATCCCAGTTCTCTTAAGCGCCGCTGCACTGTCGGATCATCAACCCCCTCAGCACGTCGGATGAGCGGCGCTGCGGCATCGGCGCGGCGCACAAAGGCACTGAGGCGCGCCTGAAGTTCTTCGACTCGTTCTGGCAACATCGTTGCCAGATTAATCGTTTCACGAGGATCGGCATCGAGATCGTACAACTCAACCTGGTCTTCCCCGGTCTGGATCAGTTTGTGTGAACCGCTGATCACTGCGCGGCGCGGTTGATCGAAGCGACGCGCACGCGCCAGATCGGGCTGGCGTCGCAGCATGATTCCCAGAACGTTTTGCAGCGGCTCCGCCTCACTGAAGACCGTGCCACCATCGGGATCGGCAGCGGGCGACTGCGCCAGCGAGCGATCACGCTCAATGCTGCTGGCAAGCCTGGCAGCGCTTAGCAGTGTGTGGAAGACTCGCCGCGACGACACCGGATGATCCACCACTGCACCTCGTGGAAAGTCACCATCTGGATCGCGTACTATCAGTGGCACATGGATCAGCTCGTTGTAGACCGACACCGTATGCCCGACGAGACCTTTTTCACCCAGGTGATCACCATGGTCAGCGCATATCAGCAACAGGGTGCGGTCAAGCGCACCACTCTCGCGCATGCGGCGCAGGAACATGCCAAGATGCGCATCCTGCGTAGCGACCTCAGCGTCGTATACATCGCTGAGCACATGGTGATATCGTTCGTCCGCTCCAGAGAGTGGGGCAAGCCAGCCGAATACATCACCGTTGAAGCGACGCACATAGCGCGCCGCTTCCCGGTCGCGGATCACGTCTGGCGCGAACCGTTCGAGCATCCGCCGATCCGGATGGTACGGCGTATGAACGCCCATCAGGTTGATAAAGGCAAAAATAGGCTGACCCGGCTCAACACCGCGCCGTTCGATCAGCAAACGCGCAGCATCATTAAGCGATTTAGGCGTATTCCCCTTGAAACTGAGTGCCGTCTGCCATATTGGCACCATCAATGGCGTAAACGCGAATTCCAGCATCAGTTCAGAGTGCGCAAATGAGTTCTGAATACGATTAAGCATTGCTGCCAGGCGCCCCTTGAACCACTGGCGATAACGACTGATCAATCCTGGATGCGCGCCTGCCTGATTCGGGTACGAGGTTAGCAGACCGCTGTAATTCAGAAAACTCTCAAAACCGCGCCGCAATCCGTTATTGACAACACCCACCAGCGGGTTATTGCAGAATGCCGCCGTCATATATCCGCCTTCACGCAGACGTTCTGCCAAGGTCGGAATGCCGGAAGGGAGCGCCGCCGACGATTGGTTGGTCACATGCTCCGATGGATAGAGACCAGTAAACATCGAAGCGTGCGATGGGATCGTCCACTGCGCAGTGGCAAAAGCACGACGGAAGAGAGTCGCTTCAGCTGCCAGCTCATCGAGGCAGGGCGAGATCGGTCGAGAGTAGCCGTAGCACGAAAGTCTATCGCAACGCTGGGTGTCCAGCACGAGCAGCACAATATCGGGGCGCCGACTCACAAATAATCCTCCTCCGAAAACCGCTGGTTCGGATGAATGTAGTATACCACGTCAAGCGCCTGCGCATAACGTGGAGTGTGACGTAGGACGCACTGGGAGATAGAGATACACTCGCCTGTAACGCACTGCGTGTAGTATCGTATAAGCCAGGTAAAGCAGTGCCTGACTGGAATAGAGACGCACTTGCCTGTAACACACTGCGTGACCAGGAGCGCGCTGAAATTGTGTTAACATAGCAGTATGGACATCCCCAACGGAGAGGAGGAAACCAGTGTCCGAAGCATTCCGCATCGAGAGGGACTCGCTCGGTGAAGTAAGAGTGCCAGCGAACGCACTCTATGGAGCACAGACGCAACGCGCTGTCATGAACTTTCCAGTCAGCGGCATGCGTCCATACCCGGCATTCGTCTGGGCGCAGGCGATGATCAAGCGCGCCGCGGCGGAAGTCAACCGTGATCTAGGACTATTCAACGATGTCACAATTGGCGACCGCGTTATCAGCGGGCGACAGATCGCCGATGCAATCATCCAGGCAGCGGACGAAGTGCTCCAAGGACAACACGCCGATCAATTCGTTGTTGACCCATTCCAGGCTGGCGCAGGCACTAGCCATAACATGAACCTCAACGAAGTGATTGCCAATCGCGCGAACCAGATCCTCGGCTTTGCGCTTGACGATCCGAAGAAGCCGGTCAGCCCAAACGACCATGTTAACATGGCGCAGAGCACTAACGACACCATTCCAACTGCCATCCGCCTTGGCTGTCTCTGGCGCCTCAATGAATTGCTTGCCGCTATTGATCGGCTCGCTGATGCACTCGAAGCTAAGGCACGGGAGTTTGATCCGGTCGTCAAATCGGGACGTACTCATTTGCAGGATGCCGTACCGATACGATTGGGACAGGAGTTTGGCGCGTATGCACTGGCGGTGCGCAATGATCGTGAGCGGATCGAGAGTGCCGCCAACCGGCTGCGACGACTGGGCATTGGCGGCACAGCCGTCGGCAGCGGGTTGAATGCGCATCCCGAATACCACGAGCGAATGATCAAGCTCCTGTCGAAGTTGACCGGTCAGGAACTGCGCTCAGCAGGCAACCTGTTTGAAGCGATGCAGAACATGGCCGATCCGGCAGACTTTTCGGCGTCGCTACGCACACTGAGTATCACCCTGACCCGCATTGCCAATGATCTCCGTCTGCTTGCATCAGGACCAACGACCGGTCTGGATGAAATCCGGCTACCAGCGGTTCAACCCGGTTCGAGCATCATGCCCGGTAAAGTCAATCCAGTGCTGGCGGAAATGCTGAACATGGCGTGCTTCCATGTGCAGGGATGCGATCTGACTGTTTCGCTCGCAGCGCAAGCCGGGCAACTCGAATTGAATGTGATGATGCCGATCATCGCTCATAACCTGTTCGAGATGATGCACGTCCTCATTGGCGCTATCAACGCCTTCACTGAGAAGTGCGTGGTCGGCATTACCGCCAATCCCGAAAAGGCGGCTGGATGGCTGGCAAAGAACCCGATCCTGGTAACGGCGTTGAATCCGGTGATCGGGTACCTCAATGGCGCTGCGGTCGCCAAAGAAGCGCTGGCAACCGGCAAGACAATCAAGGAGGTGGTGGTTGAGAAGGGTCTCCTATCACCAGAACAGGTCGATGAACTGCTCAATGTACGCGCTATGACCGAAGGCGGCATTATGGGCATCAGCGGCGGTGGCAGTTAAGCACTAGCGCATACGTAATCACGACAGGCGTATCTCCGCCACGCCTGTTGCCCGTCGGTACGAAGGACGTTTAATAACCGTGGCAAACATTCTGGTGTACACTGGTTCTCCTGGGATTGGCATCAGCGTGGCTGCAGCCGCAGAGGCGGCGCGCGCTGCTGATGCTGGAAAGCGTACGCTGCTGTTTGCGTACCGATCTACAGTGGGGCTGAGCGCACTCCTGGGTGTTCCCATTGGCAGCACGCCAACCGAAGTAGCGCCGCGTCTTGAAGCAATGGTGCTTGATACCCGCAGCGAACTTGCTGCTGCCTGGAATGAGACGCGCACGACGCTGCCCCCGCCCTTCAGCGCCCTTGCTGGTGATGAATTGCCGCAACCGCCTGCCTCTGATGCTGCATTCGCGCTGCTGCGCCTCCGTGAACTCGCTCCTCAATATGAGCGCATCGTTGTGGACGCAGGACCGCACCACGCCCTGATTGAGGCGCTCGGCGTTCCCGATAATCTGCGCTGGATTGCAAAGTGGCTCATTGGTCTCAACGGTCAACCAGCGCAGGGACCGTTACTGCCGGGAATGCTGCTGCCGCCAGAGTTCACCAGCAATATGCGCCGTGTGCTGAAAGAAGCGGAACGATTGCGCAGTCTGCTCGATGCGCCTACAAGCAGCGTCTGTTACGTGTTACGCCCCGATGCCGCTGCACTAGCAGAAGCGCGACTGGCGATTCCCGCCATTCAACTCCATGGTCTGGCAATCGGCGCCCTAGTTGCCGGTCCGCTGCTGCCGACCAACCCAGATGACGCGCGCCTGGCGCCGCTCGAACGGTTGCAGGCAGCGCTGGTTGACGAAGCCGCAGCGCTCTGGAGGACACGACCACTGTTCAAACTCGACATCGGGGCGACTACCGGTGGTCATATGCCATTGCTGCTTGCCGGACGGGCGATGGGGGATGCTGGCGCGGCAAACGTGCGTGCGCCGATTGGCAACGATTATCACGGTGAACCGGCGCTGACCATTGAACTACCTGGCCTGCCGCAGGGCGCGATTGGGTTGACGCTGAGCGGGGATGACCTGATCGTGCGGATCGGACCGTACCGGCGGTGCATACCGCTGCCGACCCGCCTGCGTGGAACCAGCGCGATCCGCGCTACCCGTGAGGGAGATTTGCTTATCGTGCGACGACGAACGTAGCCTCCTTACGAGATCATCGCACACCAGCGCGCCGCATGTACTCCAGTATGCCTGCTGGACCGATCTGCGCTTCGAGCGCCAGCATGCGTTCGAGCAATGGACGGTAGGGGTGGTTCGACTCGCGCATGGCAGCGGCAGCTTTGTGACTGCCCAGGTAACTAAGGTGGTGATACGCCACCCATTCGGCAAATCCTTCAATCAGATCATGGTCACTAAGGAGCGGGCAGTTTTCGCCCTGCCATGCGTGGGCGTATTCGTGCGCCACAACAGTGCGGAAGAGGAGTTTGGGCAAGCCGTAGAGCATGTAGATGATCCGCAACCGACCGTGACGCTGGTAGAGCCCCAGCGCTGGCGCTTCGCCCGGTTGCGGCGGCTTATCCTGCGCCCGCACTGCTGCCAGCGTCGGCGCATCCACCAGCCGGAAGTCGACCCCAACTCGCAACACCATCCCCAATTGCGCAACGATTGCTACCACCGTTTCATCGAACAACTGCCGCGCAATTGATGGATCGTAGATTGCCGTCGCGTGGCACGTTTCACACAACCGGCGGCCATCGTGCAGCGTCCAGTAGCGGTTCCCCAGTGGAGCGGAACAGACATCGCAGCGACCACGCTCGCGAATGCAGCGCGCACAGTAGCGTTCACGCCGCCCGTGGATGAAGTAGTATCCATCGATCAGTAGCGCTCCGCACGCTGCACAGCGGAGCGCCTCCGGAATGTTGATCGAATGAGTCGTCACCTTCTGTGCCCTGGCATACTCTTCACACGTCTGGCATCATCCACCTGAAAGCGTACCACATGTGGCGAATATGTGGTATTATGGTGAATGAAACGTTATTCATCTCTATCCTACCATGTCGGGCATAACGCCAGACAACCAGCAAGTGCCTGATCGTGCTGCCAGCGATGGCGGCGTGTCAAACGATTGATGGTGTGCAGGGTATGATGGAAACAGGTGTGGATCAGGCAGCAATCAAGCACGCCGCCAATCTCCTTGGTCGTGCATACAGCGCCGTTGCCATCACCGGTGCGGGCATTAGCACACCCTCTGGCATCCCTGATTTTCGTGGTCCTGATGGCGCGTGGAAGCATGTCGACCCGTCAGTAGTTGCATCGTTGCAGAACTTTCTGCGCAATCCGCGAGCATTTTACGACTGGTTCCGACCTTTGCTCGATCGCGTACTGGCGGCTGCACCCAATGCGGCGCATTATGCTCTGGCGGCACTCGAACAGCGCCAGATGCTCAAGGCCATCATTACGCAGAACTTCGACGGGTTGCATCAGCGTGCCGGGTCGCGAGAGGTCTATGAACTGCACGGGCATCTGCGTACTGCTACATGCCTGGAGTGTGAGCGACAGATTCCGACCCAGGCGTTATTGCCCGGGATCCGTCGTGGGGAAACGCCGCGCTGCTCCTGTGGTCATCCGCTCAAACCCGATGTGGTGCTGTTCGACGAGATGCTGCCGCGCGGATTGTACTGGCTGGCGCGTCGCGCTGTTGAGCACGCTGATGTCATTATCGTTGCCGGAACATCGCTCGAGGTGTTCCCGGTCAATGACCTGCCAGCGCTGGGTTTGCGCCGTGGTGCAAAATTGATTATCATCAATAATGGACCGACATATCTGGATGAGCGCGCTGAGGTGGTCATTCGCGGCGATGTTGCGATTGTATTGCCAGAACTGGTGAGGCAGATCACCGAGGCGCCCATCCTCGAACGATCACGATAAGTAAGGAGTGTTGTGTGACAACCATAGATTTGGAGGTCCTGCGGACGCGCTTCGACAGCGTTCGCGGGCGTCTTTGACCTGCTGACGAAACAACGCGAGATTGCAGTGCTCGAAGAGCGCGCTGCCGATCCCAATCTTTGGAACGATCCCCGCGAGGCGCAGACAATCATGCAGCGCCTGACCCGCCTGAAGGAAGAAGTTGAGCGTATCGAAGCGATCGACCGTCAATTGACGGCGCTTGCTGATCTGATCGAACTCGCCGCAGCCGAAGACGATGACTCGCTCCAGGCGGACATCGCCGCTGAACTCAAGCGCACCGGCGAAGCAATCGAAGCCCTTGAGATCGAGGTGCTGCTCAACGGTCCCTACGATGACCGTAACGCATTCCTCTCGATCAAAGCTGGCACTGGCGGAACCGATGCGCAGGATTGGGCGGAAATGTTACTGCGCATGTATATGCGCTGGGGCGAACGTCGTGGTTTCCAGGTAGCGCTGATCGATAAGAGCGAAGGGGAAGAAGCCGGGATCAAGAGCGCCACTATTGAACTGCGTGGTCCGTATGCCTACGGTATCGCGAAAGCGGAAGCGGGCGTCCATCGCCTGATCCGCCTGTCGCCGTTCAACGCAGGTAATACACGCCAGACGTCGTTCGCCATGGTCGAAGTGCTCCCCGAAGTGGACGATACGCCGGAAGTCGTCATTCGACCGGAAGATATCCGCATCGATGTGTTTCGCTCATCCGGTCATGGTGGGCAGGGGGTCAACACAACTGACTCGGCAGTGCGCATTACGTACAAGCCTGGGACGCCAGAGCAGATTGTGGTGACCTGTCAGAACGAACGTTCGCAGTTGCAGAACCGTGAAACTGCCATGCGCGTCCTGCGTAGTCGCCTGCTCGAACGCGAACTGCAGCGCAAACGCGAAGAGCGTGCCCGTCTACGCGGTGAGTATCGCCAGGCAGACTTCGGCAACCAGATGCGCACCTATTACCTTCACCCCTACACACTGGTGAAGGATCATCGCACTGACTACGAGACCAGTGATGTGTATGCAGTACTCGACGGCGACATCGACCCGTTCATCGAAGCGTATCTGCGCCGGAATGTCGGGTGTGACGCCTGATAACGACGGGCAATGCCTTAGCAACAGGGACGGAGTGTGACCGTCCCTGTTTTTGGTGCGATAGATGCGCTTCTTGCGTAACGCAGCATAGTGTTGAAGAAACTGTTGTGAGGTTCAACCAATGTTCCCCTTCCCCATGCCGAATCATCAATTCAGCATCGTCTGGATCAGGCTCAGCACCTGCTCGATATCAAACGGCTTCTGAATGATGACGGCGCCTTCGGCTTCAAGGTCGGCAAACCAGGGTTTCCGATTCAAGGCGGTTATAATAAAGATTGGGATGCCATCCTCCTGGAGCTGGTCCTTCATGCGCTGAAAGGCTTCAACGCCATCCATCTGCGGCATCATAATGTCACAGATCACCAGGTTCGGGCGCAGGGATACAAGTTTCGTGATTCCCTCCTGGCCATCGCTGGCGACCTCGACACGATACCCCGCTTCACGCAACGCAATCTCCAGCACGGTTTGCATCGCCGGATCATCGTCAATAACCAGAATAGTAGGCTGTTCATCCATGAGCGCTTCCTGCTGATCGTGCTGAGCAAAGGGACGAGTCTGGTCAGGCGGCGTGGGAGCAATGGTACGAAGAAGCGAACCGACCTGACGACGGGCGCGCCCATTATAGCACGAAGCGCAGCGCCGTCTGGTAGATGTTGGTATAATAGAGCAGACATGCACGCACCCATCTACCTACACGCAGATGCCAGGTTGACCCATGATTGTTTCAATATGCGACGATACGCCAGAAACCATCGCCTGCCAGAGCATCCTCGATGCAATCAACACTCAGATTGCAGTGCTTGACCGGCATGGAGTCATTGTCGCGGCAAACCGGGCGTGGCTGCGCTCAGTTGCGGCAAAGAGCGATGATCACCTGTTCTGGATTGGCACGAACTACCGCGACGCCTGGAACGATGACGAGAGCATCTTTACTAGAGTGGTACGGGAAGCACTGGAAGGCATCGCAGCAGTGCTGCGTGGCGAGCGCGCCTGTTTCACGTGTGAATACTGCCGCAAGACGGAGGACGGCGAGCGTTGGTTTCGCCTGGAAGCGACGGCGCTGAAGCAGGGCGGGGCGGTGCTGACTAACACCGACATTACTGCACATCAAGTTCACGCCATGCTGACCCGGTTGCGTGAACAGAACCAGCGCCTTCAGAGTCAGATGCGGCGACGGCAACGTCTCACGCGCGCTCCGCGGCAATCGTTGCGTCTGCTCATCGAGCAGACAACACGCCTGGCGCGCGCCAATGCCGAATTACAGCAGTTTACCTCGGTCGTTTCGCACGAACTGCGAGAACCGTTGCGCATGGTCACCGGTTTTCTGGATCTGCTTCGACGTCGGCATGGTGATCAACTCGATGAACACGCTCGTGAGTATGTTTCCTTCGCATACGACGGTGCTGCGCGGATGCAGTCGCTCATCGAAAAATTGCTGGCGTATGCCCGTCTCGATCAGCACCGCCCGGACATACGCCCCGTCGATTGCAACGATGTGCTGGCGCGTGCCATCGGAATGCTGCAGGTCGCTATCGACGAAAGTCAGGCGGAGATCACCTTTGATCCGCTGCCGACAGTGGCAGGCGATGATGTCGAACTCGGGCTGGTCTTCCGCAACCTGCTTAGCAATGCCATCAAGTTCCACGGCAACGAGCGACCACGCATCCATATCGGGGCGCAACGCCAGAAGAATGAGTGGCTCTTCACTGTGCGCGATCATGGGATTGGCATTGCTGTGGAGGATACCAGACGCATCTTTGATATGTTTGTTCGCACTCATAGCCGCAGCCGGTTCCCTGGCAACGGCATCGGGCTGGCGATCTGCCGCAAGGTGATCACCCGCCATGGGGGGCGGATCTGGGTCGAACGTCCGGCGGATGGCGGGTCGCTGTTCTGCTTTACGCTTCCGGTGCTGTCGTAGCGCCCGGTTGCGTGAGTCTCGTCAGGGTTTGAGGTATGCACGCGGGAACCGATAGACCGCTTGAAATCCTGCTGGTTGAAGACAACCCTGGCGATGCGCGACTTGCTGCCGAGGCGTTTGCTTCGGCGCGGATTGGTACGTTTACGCTCACTCATGCCGAACGGTTGACAGAAGCGATTCAACTTTTGCAGCAACGCTCGTTCGACGCGATTGTGCTCGATCTCTCGTTGCCGGACAGCGGCGGGCTGGATACTCTAAAGCGCGTCCTGCACCACGCACCTGATATACCGGTCGTTGTGTTGACCATGCTGAGCGACGAATTGCTGGGGATTCAGGCAGTAAATGCTGGTGCGCAGGACTATCTTCAGAAGGATGGGTGCGTGCATGAATCACTGGCGCGCTCGGTGCGCTATGCTGTCGAGCGTCAGCGCTTGCTGCGCCAACTTCAGCACGCTCGTCAGCAGGAACAACTGGCGCGCAGCGCGCATGAGATTGCTGCCGTCGAACAACTGTCGCACGATACACGCACCTCGGTAACAGCGCAACTGTACAGCGCGCTGCCGCTGCGCGATGCGCAACCGGACCTGTTCTCAGAATTGGTGGCACAGTACGGGCACATCCTTGATCAGCGCCTGGAACAGCGCGCCTACAAAATTGAGACGAACACCTCCGATACACTGCGTGAGATTGCGAATCAACTGGGCTTTCTTCGCGCTGGTCCGCGCGATGTGGTTGATGTCCATACGCACGCCATTCGCCAGCGGGTGCGGGGTGCAAGTGTGATGCGTGTGCAGGCGTATGTTGAGGAGGGACGACTGCTCGTGCTCGAATTGATGGGATACCTGGTATCGTACTACCGCGCCTACGCGCTTGGCGGTATCCATTGATTGATCTATGACTTCACTGCAAAAACGCATCGCAGAGACGCCGAGAGCGCAGAGAACTTCAAAAATATGCGCGGCGAAGCGTGAGGTGTTGGAGCGACTCGCTATAGCATCTTCCTCTGCGAACGCTGCGCCTCTGCGGTGACATACCCTTTTTGCAGTGGACTTATCTATGATACCATTTATGGCGATGTCGGCAGACGCACATCAGGACCGTTCAAAGGGGAAGCGAACTGATGACGAGTAAATTTGTCCTCAAGCTTTACGTCACCGGTCAGACGCCGCGCACTGAGCGGGCGATCCAGAACCTGCGACGAATCTGCGAGCAGAATCTTGGCAGTCAGTATCAGTTGTTCGTGATTGACGTGCTGGAGCAACCGCACCTCGCCGAACAAGAGCGGATCCTGGCGACGCCGACACTGATCAAGGAACTGCCGCCGCCAGTCCGGCGCATTATTGGAGATCTTTCCGATACGCTCAAAGTGCTGCAAGGTTTGGATCTGCCAGTCCATCCCTCGAGCACAGGAGGAACGCAGGAGTGAGTCTGAATCTGCGCCAACCAGCCATCGAAAAACTGCCAACCGGCATTAGTGGCTTTGACCTGATCGCTAATGGCGGGATTCCCGCCGGTCGAACCACGCTCGTCTCCGGAACTGCTGGCAGTGCCAAAACGGTCTTTGCTGCCCAGTTTCTCGCCGAAGGCATTCGCAAATATGGCGAGCACGGGGTATTTGTCACTTTCGAAGAACCACCCTCGGATATCCGCCGCAACATGGAATCCCTCGGGTGGGATATTGCGACCTGGGAGAGTGAGGGTAAGTGGGCGTTTGTGGACGCCTCGCCCCAACCCGGCGAGGAAATGCTCTTCGCTGGCAACTACGATCTTGGCGCACTGCTGGCGCGGATCGAAAATGCGGTTCGTCGCATTGGCGCCAAACGCCTGTCGATGGACTCGCTCGGCGCAATTTTCACGCAGTTCGCCGATAGCGCCGTTGTGCGTCGTGAACTGTTCCGTATTGTCTCGGCGCTGAAACGCTTGGGTGTCACTGCTATCATGACCGGTGAACGCACCCAGGAGTACGGCGATATTGCACGCTACGGCGTCGAAGAGTTCGTGGCAGATAATGTCATTATTCTGCGCAACGTGCTGGAGGACGAAAAGCGCCGCCGCACCATTGAGATACTGAAGTTTCGCGGCACCTCGCACCAAAAAGGGGAGTTCCCGTTTACCATCATCTCCGGTGAAGGAATGGTGGTGATACCGCTATCTGCAATCGAACTCAAACAACGCTCGTCCGATATTCGCGTGACCTCCGGCAACCCCGAACTCGACCGCATGTGCGGCGGGGGTTTCTTCCGCGACTCGATCTTGCTCGTGTCGGGCGCGACAGGTACTGGCAAGACGCTGATGACCACTGAGTTCATGGCAGGCGGAGTCAGGCGAGGTGAGCGCTGCCTGTTGTTTGCGTTCGAGGAGAGTCGCGAGCAGTTGTTCCGCAATGCCACAGGGTGGGGTATCGATTTTGAGCAGATGGAGCGGGATGGATTGCTGCGTGTCGTCTGTGAGTATCCCGAAACCGCCGGGCTTGAGGATCATCTGATTGCAATGAAAAAGTTGATCCAGGAGTTCCGCCCCAATCGCGTGGCAGTGGATAGCCTCTCTGCACTCGAACGCGTCTCGACCATCCGCGGCTTCCGTGAGTTTGTGATCAGTCTCACATCATTTATCAAGCATCAGGAGATTGCCGGTCTGTTTACAGCAACTACCCCTAGCCTGATGGGGGGTGAGTCGGTGACGGAGACCCATATCTCGACGTTGACCGACTCGATCATTCTGCTGCGCTATGTTGAGATGTTTGGCGAGATGCGCCGCGGGTTGACGGTGCTGAAGATGCGCGGCTCGATGCACGATAAGGATATCCGCGAGTTTACTATCGATAATCGCGGCATGCACATTGGTCGCCCGTTCCGCCAGGTGACCGGTATTCTGTCTGGCAATCCAATCCATATCGCGCCTGGCGAAATCGACCGGATGAACCAGTTGTTCAACGATGAAGAGCCGCAGACGTGAGACGGGTGGTCAACGATATTCGTAACCCTGCGAGTCTGACGGTAGAACAGACCCTGCGCATACCACGGAGATTGCCATGAATCGCGCCGATGTGTTGAGCGACCTGCGACGCGTTGTTGGACCGCGCGCTGTCATCGATGACGCTGCCACGCTGCTGACCTATGAAGCGGATGGTTGTGTACTGGATACACATCCGCCCAACGTCGTTGTGCTGCCAGCAACCACCGAGGAAACTGCGGCAGTCGTGCAGATCGCCAACCGCGCCGGGATGCCGATTGTACCACGTGGCGCAGGTACCGGTCTGTCCGGCGGTGCGACGCCAATCCACGGCGGGATTGTGATCTCGACAGCGCGGATGGAACGGGTGCTAGAAGTGGATGTGCGCAATCGACGAGCGCGGGTGCAACCAGGGGTGATTAACTGGGAACTGTCACAATACTTGGGGCAGTACGGGTATACGTTCATGCCTGACCCATCCTCCCAGAAGGCGTGCACCATCGGCGGCAACATTGCTAATAACAGTGGCGGACCGCACTGCCTCAAGTATGGCATGACTACCAACCACGTCCTGGCGCTGCGCGTAGTGCTGCCCGATGGCAACGTCATCTGGACTGGCGATGGACGACAGGATGGTATTGGTTATGATCTGGCAGGTGTGTTGACTGGCAGCGAGGGAACGTGCGGCATTATTACTGAGGCATGGGTGCGAATAACGCGTCTGCCAGAAGCGTTGCGCGTGGTGCTGGCACTGTTCCCAGATATTCCATCGGCGTCGCAGACGGTTTCGACGGTTATTGCGCGCGGGTTCCTGCCAGCTGCGCTGGAAATGATGGATCACCTGGCAATCCGCGCTGTGAACGGCATGTATCGCCTGGGGCTGCCGGATAGTGCCGGAGCAGCACTGCTGATCGAACTCGACGGTGTCAACGATGGACTGGACGACCTGCTCGCCGAAATTACCGGCATCTGCCGCGATTTCGGCGCGATGGAGGTGCGTCCGGCGAAAACCGCCGCCGAACAGGCGCAGGTCTGGGCAGCGCGTAAAAATGCATTTGGCGCTATGGGACGCCTGGCACCGACGTACTACCTGGTCGATACAGTTGTGCCGCGCACGCGCCTGCCGGCGACGCTGGCGCGCGTCAGTGAGGTGTCGCGCGATTACCGCCTGCCAATTGCGAATGTCTTTCACGCGGGTGATGGCAACCTGCATCCGCTCATTCTGTTCGACCGGCGCGATAAAGGGCAACTCGAACGTGCGCTTCTTGCCGCTACCGACATCCTGCGCGAGTCGATCAATCAGGGCGGCGTGATCAGCGGTGAGCACGGGATTGGCGTCGAAAAGCGCGATTACATGGATCTGCTGTTTACAACTGACGATCTGGCAGCGATGGCCGGTTTGAAGCGCAGTTTCGATCCGCGTGAAATCTTCAACCCCGGCAAGATTTTCCCGAAGGGGGTCGGATGTGGCGAACTGGCTGCGCTGCGCCGACGCGGCTTGCCAGCTGCTGAACTGATCGGCGCTGACACGGGCAGTGTGCCGTCAGGAACGTGGTTGTGAGAGGTGAGGTTGAACGTTGCATGTCGAGCGTTTGTGGTGCGAAATTCAGGTTGACGGCGGGAACGTGCGAAGGTCCGTAGAGACGGTGCAAGGAAATGTCTGTCCGCGATATTGGATACGCAACGGCGCAACGATAAGGTTTGAAGATGCAGACGGTGAACGGTTATCCGACTCCAGAGAATACGCCAATAAAACAGAGTGTGTCTGCAACGCCTCAGACCTGGGAGGAGTTTCTTGCCTGGCATGATGAAGATGTCCACGCCGAGTGGGTGGATGGAAACGTTATCATGATGTCCCCTGCCAGCAGCGAGCATCGACTCCTCAAACTCTTTCTGGTGCAGGTCCTGGGTCTCTACCTGGAGCAGCGACCACAAGGCGTGCTGCTGGATGCGCCTTTTCTGATGCGTCTGCCGGAGCGCCCAAGCGGGCGTGAACCGGATATTCTTTTCATTGCCCACGAACGGGTTCACCTGATCCAACCGACATTCCTCGACGGTGCAGCAGACCTAGTGGTGGAAATTATTTCGCCGGAGAGTGATGAGCGCGACCGTGGCGAGAAGTTTATTGAATACGAAGCGGCAGGCGTGCGTGAGTACTGGCTCATCGATCCGCTCCGTGAGGAGGCGATGTTTTACCAGTTAACGCACCAGGGTCGCTATCGCCTGATCGTTCCATCACCGGATGGCGTGTACCACTCTGCCGTTATCGCCGGGCTATGGTTGCACGTCGAATGGCTCTGGCAGCGACCGCCGGTGTTGCGTGTCCTGAAAGAACTGGGCGTCCTATGAATCTGATCGAGACACTCCGCACTGCTCTTCCCCCTGATACAGTCCAGGATGATGCCCCAACGCTGGAAGCGTTCAGCGTGCAGGGGGTGCGCCCCCTATGCGTCGTTACGCCTGGCAACGTCGAGGAACTCCAGGTAACGCTGCGCATCGCCGCAGAGCGCCGCGCAGCGCTGGCGGCGTGGGGCGGCGGAACGCAACAACTGATCGGCGCGCCGCCAACCCGCCTCGATCTGGTGGTGCGCACAACGCAGCTTAACCGGGTGCTGGCGCACACTCCCGATGACCTGACGATTTCCGTCGAGGCGGGAATGACGTTTGGCGCACTCCGCACCTATCTGGCGCAGCATAGGCAAATGCTGGCGCTTGATCCGCCGTTGCCGGATCGGGCGACGATTGGCGGGTTGATCGCCACCGCAACCGACGGACCGCGACGGTTGGGGTACGGCACGCTGCGCGATGTGCTGATCGGGATTGCAGTGGTTGAAGTCGGTGGGCGACTCTCACGCGGCGGCGGCATGGTGGTCAAGAACGTCAGCGGCTTCGACATGATGAAACTCTACCTGGGAAGTTTCGGCACGTTGGCGGTCATTGCCAGCGCAAATTTCAAACTGTTGCCGCAACCGCGCGCGACAGGAACAATCCTGTGCCGATTCAACGACCCTAAACCGGCGTTTGCCGCACTCGACGAACTCGACGGCACCCAACTGGCGCCAGTCGCCGCTGAATACCTGAACCGCAGCGCGCTCGCTGCTATGGGGCAATCCGGTGTCTGCGCGCTGGCACTGGCAGCCGAAGGCCTGCCACAGGCAGTTGAACGTCAGATAAACGATATGAGTGCCATTATGCGGCGCCATGGCGCGCCATCAATTGAGCGGCTGGACAGTAGTGAGGCGGAGGCGCTCTGGTCAGCCATTGCCGACCTGCCGCAAACCGCAACGCTCGCTGCAGATGAAGCCGTGGTAAAACTGTCGGTGTTACCGGCTGATGTGGCATCCGCCATCGCACAGTGTGAAGCGTCCGCTGCGCGCGTCGGCTCATCGGTTGCCATCAACGCACGGGCGCTCAATGGTGTGATGTACGCCAGAGTACGACCGGTTACCGCTGCTGCACTCACAACCTTGACAGCCGAACTGCCGGGTCTTCAGTGGGTGGCAACGAAGCTGCCCGATACGCCGCGCTGGGGGGCGCCGCCGCAGGGTCTCGATGTCATGCGGCGCATCCGCGAAGAATTCGATCCGCTGCGATTGCTCAATCCAGGACGGTTTTTGCCAGGGGTGTGAATCGGCATTCGACCGAGGGCTTATCGCAGCCGATAGCCGATGGTCGAGAGGGTCACCGTTGGAGTGCGTGCTCTGTGCAGGCGGGCTTTGCCCCGGAGAGCCGGAATAGAACACGGATCGGCACGGATACGACGGATCAGCACGGATGAAGTTTTGTCTGGAATAGACTGCGCAGGCGGGCTTCGCATTCCATAGCCGAGGGCTTTAGCCCGGCGGCAAGGGCTTCCGGGCACGATGCACGCTCCCAGGCATGATGCGTACTCCCGACAAGTTAAGTGCAGGGACAGTCTGATGCGATCATTGGCAGGAAGACGATGGAGTCGTCAATAACCACGAGTGAATGGACCGGACTGGGCATTTCGTATGCTTACGCTATCGGATTGCTGCTGACCGGCGAAGCGTTGCATCGTTTTGCTGGGTTGCCTGCCGACCTGACGCGCAAGATCATCCATATTGGTGCAGGGATGTGGGTCTTCGGCGTGCTGGCGCTCTTCGACCGCTGGGAGATCGGCATCATTCCCTTCGCCACCTTCATCTTCGTCAACTTCATTCTCTATCGCTATCGGGTTGTGCGAGCAATGGATCGGGAGGACAGTTCGCCCGGTACGATTTACTTCGCGCTGGCAATCACGCTAATCTTTGCGTTCCTGTGGCGTCCACAGGGTCCTGTTGATCGCGGAGTGGCGGCGACAGCTGGTGTGATGGCGATGACATGGGGCGATGCACTGGCGGCGCTCGTGGGTCAGCGCATCGGACGGCACAGGTACACCATCGGGCAGAGTAGCCGGACACTGGAAGGGTCTGCGGTCATGTTTGCGGTCAGCGCGATAGCGATGCTGCTTACCATGCTGTTTCTCCCAGAATCGGCGCTGGCGCCATTCGCTCCGACCGTCGAGCCGGTGCGCGCCGTTCTGGCTGCTCTGCTCGGTGCCATCGTCGCTACTGTGGTCGAGGCAGTATCGCCGCATGGAACCGATAACCTGAGCGTGCCGATTGCGGCAGCAGCCATCGCGTTTCTGGCAGGAATCTGACTCAGCGCTTCGATTTGAGGCGTTCAGAGAATTGTTTTCGCGCTTTCATCACCTTTGGCGCAATGACAGCTATACAATACCCCTGGTATGGATTCTTTGCAAAATATTCCTGGTGATACTCTTCTGCTTTCCAGAACTCTGTAAATGGCTTCACTTCAGTCACGATTGGCGCCTTCCAGATTTTTGCCGCGTTCAATGCAGCGATGGTTTCTTCGGCAATCCGGCGCTGATCTTCGTTGTGGTACAGAATAATCGAACGATACTGCGGACCAACGTCGGCGCCCTGACGGTTGGGCGTGGTCGGGTCGTGAATGCTGAAAAAGATGTCCAGCAGGTCGCGAAATGTGATGACCTGTGGATTGAACGTGATCTGCACAACTTCGGCGTGACCGGTTCTGCCGGTGCAGACTTCTTCATATGTCGGGTTGGGCTTGTGCCCGCCAGCATACCCTGATTCGACGCTGATGACCCCTTCGATCTCGTCGTACACAGCTTCGAGACACCAGAAACACCCGCCGCCCAGCGTGGCGACGTCGCGGTTGGGAACAATTGTATCGGTCATAAGAACTCCTGAGTGCCGGAATACATGTTCATACGCAATAGTATACGTCACCTGCACCCGACGGATGTCGCCAGCATGCAACATGCGCTCTCAACTGCCAGGAGGGGCGCACCCGCGCTGCAACCCCCGCTGGTAACTGTTCACACTTGGGGTCATCCACAACCCCGGGAGTGCGGGCGTCCCGCCCGCATCGTGTCTCCGAGAGCATCTTGCCCTCGCTCCAGGAGATATGCGAACACGCACCCCCGCTGCTGTGTCTTCAACCGACAGTATGCTATAATGCGCCGTCTGAACGAAGGTGAAACCAGACATCGGAACCAGCCATGAAACGAACGCGGCATGCGGGTATTCTTGGAGCGGTCGCGCTTGGACTTATTCTGATGAGCACTGTATTCGTCGCAGTGCAGGAGCGGATGGGGAGCTGTGCGACTGTGCCATTGATCGCTGACGATCTGCTGGGCGCGCCCGATTTTTCCAACCTGGCGCCCGGTACGCCGACCGGCGTTCTGTTGCCGGTCGGCTGGAGCGCAGCAGCGAGCGGCGTGCAGGTTGGCGACTTTACCGTTTCCGGCACAGGGCGCTCGTTCCAACTCCTCGGCATCGCCAACCACCTCCGCACGCCCCCGGTCGCCGTGCAACCCGGCGTGTCGTACTGCGCCGTCGCGCAGGCGCTCGCCGACTCGTCTTCGGCAACACGGGTGCGCCTCGGATTTCACTGGCTCGACGCCAGCGGCAGCATCCTGCGCGTCGACTGGAGCAGTTGGCAGGAGGTGCGGCGCTGGAATGGATCAACTGACACTCAATCCTGGTCGCTGATCGGCGGAGGGTTCATCGCTCCCCCTGAAGCCACGCATCTTGCGGTAACGTTCCATCCCGCATCCGATGATCGGGTCTACCTCGACCTGATCCGCATCCAGCGCGGGCAATTCCCGCACGCTGGCGAGATGCCGCCAGCACCGCCTGAGCGACCTGCCGGGATTGAGGCGCTTCCCTGGCCCAACGGCACACGCGCGGCGCTCTCATTTTCGTTCGATTGGGAAACGACAATGGGCGGGTTGATCCATTCGCGTTCGGTCGATGACCCAAACGTCGATCAGGACCCGCTCATGCGAGGAATGCGGATGCGCCAGGGGATTACGACAACGCTGGACATCTTCCGACCATACAGCATCCGCGCCACCTACTACGCAACCGGGTACAATTTCCTGACCGGCAACCGCAATCAGCGGCGTTTCATGGGAGACCCGACGTTCACGTGGGCGAACCGCGCCAACCGCTGGCAAACCGACATCTGGCAGCAGCAACCCTGGTTCTCGCCCGATCCATATGGTACGGTAGAGACTGATCCTGCCTGGTATTTTGGCGACCTGATCCCGCTGGTGCAGCGCGAGGGGCACGATATTCAGAGCCATACATTCAGCCACCTGTACGGTGGGCTTGCAAGCGCTGAGGAATGGCGCAGCGATCTCTCCGAATGGCAGCGCGTTGCTGCAGAACACAATATCCCGCCAGCGCGGTCGCTGGCATTTCCGTGGAGCAGCAGCGCCGGAATGAGTTATGCCAACTGGCAAGTGCTTGCAGAGGCGGGTATCACATCAGTGACGCGCACAAACTGGAATCCGCGCCAACCGCAGTACCACCTGGTGAGCAGGGATGAACCGCACTGCCGACCGGTTCCTGGACACGAAACGATCCTCGCCTGCCCGGATTTCCACCTGACGGAGCAGAGTGTCGCAGACGCGCTAGTTATGATCGAGCGTGCCATCAACACTGGCGGCATGATCGACCTGTGGGCGCACACCGAAGAAGTCGTCTCTCCGGCGCAGATTGCCTCCTGGCACAGCGTTGTGCGCTATGCCGCCGGGCGCCGCGATGCAGGCGATCTGTGGATTGCGCCGCTAGCAGAGATCGCCGACCGGCAACAGGCAGTGGCGCTGGTGCGCATCGAATGGCGCGAATCGGAACCAGTTCACAATATGTCCTCAAACGCACCGTTGCGTTTCCTGGTTACGAACCATAGCGTACATGACCTAGAAGGATTGACACTCAACCTGCCGTCTGCCATCCGCCAGGCGACGTTGCGCGGCGAACAGAGCAACGCAACGCCTGTTGTTCGTGGTACGTTGCTGATATTCGATCTGGCAGCCGGTGAGACCATCGAGGTGACGGCATGGTTGGGTTAAGGAATGCGCAGGTACGGACGCACACTACCTGGCAATTCCATCCAGGCGATTATCTGGTTGTTGTAATCTTTATCTTCACAACTGTAGTTCCCATATCTGGCTATCGGACGTCGTTGAACAACGACTCGCAGAGACCCCGGAGTTGTATATTGTGACGGAAGTTGACGGTGTTGTTGTCGTAGGATTTCGCTAGACTGCACATATGGCACACCTTGCGACGCCGGCAACCTGGATCGTGGCATTGAGCCGCCAGCGCGGACCACTGCGGTTGTACCAGTGGCTCTGGCTGCTGATCTGCACGCTTGGCGGGCTGGCAATAGCAGCGCCGCGCATCCTCTCCCAACCGATCCGCTATGAAACGCTGGCAACAGTGCAGATCGATGTGGCAGGACGGTACCATGAGTTGTACACCGACAGCCAGCCGGACGACGACTATCGGGCAGTCGAGGCGCAGGCGCTCGAACTGTTGAAAGCACGCCATCCTGACCTTGGCGGTCCAACCTATGCGGTGCGCTTTGCGCCGCAGTCCGATGGGCGCATCGACATTATCGCCACCGGTCGGACACCGCTCGAAGCGCAGATGCTGGCTGACGAAGCGGCGGAAACCCTGGCGCGCGCGGTGCGCGCCGCTGGCGGACGCGAGATTCTGCGCAATCTCATGGGATGGGAACTGACCGAAGCGCTCCAGGGGCGTCAGCCGGAAACGACCTTCCAGCGCCTGCTGCGCGAAATCATCCGGACACAGGCGTTTCCGCTCAACCGGGCTGTCGAGCCGGTCTCGGCGTACATGACCGTTGATCAACTGCCGCGTGAAGAACTGAGCGACCTGGCGCGCGCGCTGGAGGTCCGCGAAGAACAGTTGAGGCGTATCGATATTCCCGCACTTGAGATGAGTCGCACGACTGCAACCGGCGCTGCGCTCCGGCAGATCGATGCCGACCTGTTGCGCCTGACAGCGGGAAGGCAGGCGATCCGTGACGCGCTGGCATACCTGTATCGCAACCTCAGCGCTGCCTTCCCCCCCGATGCACCCAGCGACGCCTACCGCGCGATCCGGGCGTCGCTGCCGGAACGCGCCGTTGATCGCCGTATCCCACTGCTCCTCTCGGTGGCAACGCTAGTCGGGCTGGTCTTCGGCGCAGCCGGTGTAGCAGTGGATCGCAGCGCTGGCGTCATGCGCAAAATTCTGGAACTCTGGATGTATCGTGAATTGATCCGCAACCTTGTGATCCGCGATTTGCAGGTGCGGTATAAAGGCAGCGTGCTTGGCTATCTCTGGACGCAACTGGCACCCCTGCTGCTCATGCTCGTCTTCTGGTTCGTCTTTAGCGCTTTCTTCCAGGCAGACATCGCCATGTTCCCGGTGTTCATTCTGGTCGGTCTACTGCCGTGGAACTTTGCCAGCGAAGCGGTAAGCGGCGGTACGCGCAGTGTGATCGATAATGCGCCGCTGGTCAAGAAGGTGTTCTTTCCCCGCGAGGTGCTGCCGCTGGTCTCGGTGCTGTCCAGTCTGGTGAATTTCGTACTGTCGCTGCCGATGCTGCTGCTGGTCATGGCGGCAGTTCAGGCGATGTACGCACCTTTGCGAGCAACGGGCAACTGGACGAACTTCTCGTGGACGTTCGTCTATCTGCCGGTGTTGATTGGCATTCAGACGCTCTTTCTGTCCGGGGTGGCGTTGTTCCTCAGTGCGCTAGCGGTGCGCTACCGCGATACCGTTCACCTGATCGGCATCTTTATTCAGTTCTGGTTCTTCCTTACACCGGTCATCTATGCCCTTGATCGGGTTGCCGGTCCGCTGGCGCAACTGGTGCGCTGGCTGAACCCGATGGCGTCACTGGTCGAGTTTTACCGCGAAATTCTGTATGGAAACGCTGTCGCCTTTGGTCAGATTCCGACCCCAAACCTCCCTGCGCTCGATAGCGTACTGCGTGTTCTGTTAACCGCCCTAGCGACCCTGGCGATTGGCTACTGGTATTTCCAGCGTCGCAGTGGTGAGTTTGGCGAGCGGTTGTAGAGAACTGAGAACCAAGAACCGAGAACCAAGAACCGAGAACCAAGAACCAAGAACCAAGAACCAAGAACCGAGAACTGAGAACCGAGAACCAGGAACTGAGAACTGAGAACCAGGAACCGAGAACCAGGAACCAGGAACTGAGCATTGAGAACTGAGAACTGAATTGACTCGTGATTTGGTGTTACAAACGATGCTGGTGTTATGAAAACTTCGCTCGTCCAACCCTACACACTGCTTTCTGCACAGTCTGTGCTACGTCTTCGATCTGCTCCTTTCGATAGGGCGATCTGCGACTCTGTTGCTACCGTCGCTCCCACCATCATGTCGCCCGAGCAGCAGGCGCTTCGCGCGGAACAGGCTGTCGCGCCGTGCTCGCCGCGTGCGCTCATGGCAGAAGTTCAACCTTCAACCCTCAACCTTCAACCTTCAACTCCCAATCCTCAACCCTCAACCTTCAACCTTCAACCCCCAACCCCCAACTCGCAACGCCCACCCATCACGATCATCATCCTCACATGGAATGGTCTCGAATATACCCGCCGTTGCATCGAGAGCATTCGTGCCCACACCCACGATATAGCGTATCATCTGCTAGTGGTGGACAACGGAAGTAGCGATGGAACGCTGGCGTGGTTGCGCTCACAACCAGAGATCAGGGTAATAGCCAATGAGCGCAACCTGGGATTTGCGCGGGGCAACAATCAGGGCTTAGCAGCAACTCCGCCGGATCACGATGTGCTGCTGCTCAATAACGACACACTGATTATTCAGGATCACTGGCTTGCGCATTTGAGCGATGTGGCGCATAGCCATCCTGCATATGGTATCGTCGGATGTACATTGCTACATCCCGATGGATCGCTCCAGCACGCCGGTACTTACATGCCAACGGATAGTTTCTGGGGATACCAGATCGGTGGCGGCGAAGCATACATCGGGCAATATCCCGGCGTGCGCGAGGTCGAGGGGATCACAGGCGCGTGCATGTACATCCGACACGACGCACGCGCACTGTTGGGCGGTTTCGATGAAGCGTACACCTCGTACTTCGAGGATACCGACTACTGTCTGCGAGCACGTCAGGCGGGGTTCAAGATCGTCTGCACTGGCGGCGTTCAGGTGGTGCATTTCGAGAATACCAGCGCCAGGATCAATAATGCATCGTGGCAGGCGATGTGGGACAGGGGGCGGGAAACGTTTACCCGCAAATGGCGCGCTTTCTACGAACAGAAGTACTACCGTGCCATTGTCTGGCACTCACTAGTGGCGTCGCCGTCCGGGTATGCGACGTCGTCGCGTGAACTTGTGCTCGAACTCGACCGTTGTGGTATCGATGTGCGCCTGGCGTGCATCTGGGGGAATGATTTCACCGAACCGCTCACGGGTGATCCGCGGATCGACCAGTTGCGCACCCGCCCAAAAGATGTCCGATTGCCACAGGTGGTGTACCACCAGGGCGATTCGTTCATCAAGAATAGCGGACGTTACCGCATCGGCTATACGATGCTGGAAACCGACCGCCTGCCGGACGAGTGGGTCTCTCAGGCAAACCAGATGGACGAGATCTGGACGCCAACCCACTGGGGGGCTGAGGTCTTCCGCGCCAGCGGCGTGAAACGTCCGATCTTCGTTATTCCGCTGGGGATCAATCCGAATTATTTTCATCCCGGCATTCAGGGGCGTAAGCCCGGCAACCGTTTCGTCTTCCTGTCGATCTTTGAGTGGATCGAGCGTAAAGCACCGGAAGTGTTGATCCGCGCCTACCAGCAGACATTTCGCCGTAGCGATGATGTGTTGCTGCTGCTCAAAATCTTCAACTACGACCCCAGTCTCGACATCGCTCGACGCATTGGCGACCTGATCCGCAGTGATGGTCCGCCTGTCGTGGTGTTACCTAATCAGCAGATCGCTGCGTACCAACTTGGCTGTCTGTACCGGAGCGCTGATTGTTTCGTGTTGCCGACGCGCGGCGAAGGGTGGGGTATGCCAGTGCTGGAAGCAATGGCGTGCGGACTACCGGTTATCTCCACCGATTGGGGTGGACAGACGGCATTTCTCAACGCAAACGTCGCCTATCCTCTACGCATTCGTGGTCTCGTTCCGGCTGAAGCGCGGGCGCCGTACTACCGGGGGTTGCGCTGGGCTGATCCCGATTTTGACCATCTCTGCGCGTTGATGCGCCACGTGTATGATCATCCTGACGAAGCGCGCGCGGTCGGTGCGCGCGCAGCCGCTGAAGCCGCCGCCCGCTGGACATGGGCGCACGCGGCAGCCACGATCATTGAGCGCCTGGAAGCGATTGGGTGATGCACATCGGCGTTGACATCTCGCTCCTGCGTATTGCTCAGGCAGGCGTGTTGACCTATCATCGGTCGCTGCTCAACCACCTGGTGCGTGCAGGACGCGACTGTCGCTTCACGCTGATCGACGTGCTGCCGCTCAACCCCGGTCGTTCGATGCCGCCGCTGGCGGCGCTCGGTGCGCCGAATGTGCGGGTTATTCGCTGCCCCGGCATTCGACGCAGCTACCTGAGCGCGCTTCCCGCGTTTCGTGACGGGATCGCGCATACCGTCGCCGCACAGATCGACCACGCCCTCGATCCGATCTGGGCGCTCCTGGCACGTGCCGAGATGGGACTGGAACTCAGAGGCGCCTCACGGTTCGTCGAGGTGTTTCACGCCTCCGATCAACTCCCCTTCGCTCCACCTGGCGCTGCCGTCGTGCTGACCATCCACGATCTGACAACGCGCCGCTTCCCTGACATGCACGTCGCAGAGAATGCAGCGCTGCACGCAACCAAGGAGCGATTCGCCCGCGACCGCGCCGACCGGATTATCGCCGATTCTGAAGCGACCCGACGCGACATCGTGCGTGAACTGAACATCCCGCCAGAAAAAATCAGTGTAGTGTACGCAGCAGCAGATACGCGCTTCCGTCCCCATACTCCCGAAGAAACACAAACGACCCTGGAGCGCTACAGTCTGACGCACAACCGGTACATCCTGAGCGT
>Ga0272447_1000291_pt1 | contig 38841 bp, 33 predicted proteins | sample YNPCB0133_FD_194589 | JGI IMG/M metagenome (GOLD analysis project Ga0272447, IMG submission 194589) | Hot spring microbial mat communities from Yellowstone National Park, WY, United States - YNP-CB-013-3 | ecosystem: Environmental > Aquatic > Thermal springs > Hot (42-90C) > Sediment | place... | reverse complement strand
GCGAGGAAAAACTCTGGGGGGCGCAACCACCCTGGCGACGCGAATACGCTGTCTCCACCCAAGCGCCCAAGGGATATAAGACAATTATCCACGTGCCAGTGAAGGTTCTTCTCATGCCCAACGTCATTAACGTGGCGTCGGCACATGATACCAACGGGGTCATCGCGCCGCGTCCGCAAAAACTGACACCAGAACAGATAGCGCTCATCCGAAAGGAGTATGAGGTGGCGTCGCGCTTCTTCTGGGTGAACAGCAGGATGCGCTTCTGGGTGGACTTCCAGATCTTCATCGACGACCGCTGGCAACGATGGGGACCCGAACCCGAAAACGTTGACCCGTTCTACAAGGGGTGGCCCGTGTGCCGCAGCTATCCTGGTGAGGATTTTCGCTGGCCTGGGGGCGGCGATTTCACGATCGTGGATACGCAGGACATCGCCCGTGCCAATAAAGAACCCGTCTACGAAGAGCGTCCATACCCAGGACAGATTGAGCAGGCGTTTCCCCGCCGATGGAACCCCCGCACCCAGAAGTGGGAGTTTTACAACTCTGGTGGGGGCACTTATGGAGTGGATGAGTTGCCGAATGGTATTCCCGCACGCTCGCAATATTTAGGCGGAGGCGACACCGCATGGCTAGCAACACACGAGTTCCACCACCAGATGGAGTCATTTGGAGCCTTCTCGCTGGCGCACCGCGAGGACGACCGCATTGTGTTTAACCACCCTGAACCGCGCTACCGGCGCACCAATCCCGATGGCACAGTCTCCGAAAACACCTGGAACACCGCTGGGCGCCATGGGGAACACTGGCAATGCATGGCGTTCTGGGACCGCCGGGTCACCGATGCGCAGTGGCTCCGCATGTACATCGGCTACACCATCACGGTACGTGACGCTGATGAGGATGGCGTGCCTGATGATGACCCGCGCCTGCCACTCGACGAAAAGCGGTTCGGCAGCAACCCGCGTAAGCGCTCCACCGACGGCAGAATTACCGACTTGCAAAAGGTGATGCTTAGTACGTGGGCGCACACGCACCTGCAAAGCAGCTACAACAAACCGCCTGCTCAATATATCCTGCCGAAACCAAACCACCCCGACAGCGATGGAGATGGGCAGACCGATGATATCGACCCCTATCCATTGTATCCCTGGCAGCCGTTTGTTTACGCCTATCGCCCCACCTTGGATGGCGACGACTCCGAGTGGGCTGCTATTCCTGCAGCAGGCGAAATGGACGAGGGTGGCATCCGCTTCACCTTTAAGCAAGCGCACGACGGCAATGCCTACTACGGGCTGTTCCTAGTGAAAGGCAACTGGAAACGGATCTACGCGGTGTTCGACGGGGAAGGCAAGGGCGTCTACACGGTTCGCGAGGCGGTGCAGACCATTGAGGTATTGAATGGCGACACACTCACCGTCCGTTCCGCTTGGGCACCTGCGCCCGGTTTGAAGTGGAAGTCTTCGCGCAAAGCGGATGGCACCACGGTCATTGAGTTCAGCCTGCCTAATCGCGGCGAGGGTGTCTGGTTCTGGACGCGGGGTGGGCGCGAAGTCGGAGCTTCTATCGACATCGCTGCATCAGACGATAAGGTGTATTCGGTGTATGAGCCCTACGACCAGTTCTACGCCGTGATGCTCGAGCCCAACGGGCAGTTTCCCTTCCCAGCCAACGTCCCCGCCGAGATAAGCCGTGAGAACGCCACTCGCGTTTTTCTACCAGGCGATCCCGCCCTGAAGTTCACTGCGAGCGGATGGAAGCTGGAAAACGGCGCTCTGCGCCACTTCGAGCAGGGAGAGGCATGGGTTTACATCGACGGATTGAACGCTGTGGAGTTCGACCTGTGGGTGCAGATGGAAGCAAAGATGGACGTGGTGCTGGGGGCTTTCCTGCCGGGCACGGAGGCTATTGGTCATGGGGTAGACTACATCGCCTTTGTCGGGGGGTATGGAAACGCACGCACGCGCTTCCGCCTGTTTGGACGCGAGGAAGGCGACGGCGAGGTAATGGTGACGCCAGGCAAGCACACTTACCAGCTGAGCCGACGCGGCGGCGAGCTGTGGTTGCTTGTCGATGGAAAGCCAGTGCTGTATGCGGTTGACCCAAACCCCAAACAGCCCGTGAACCGTCTTGCCGTATTTGGCGGATTCGGCAGCCAACAGGTGCTCTACGAGGTGAGGATACGAGTGCCGTAGCGCGGCGGAGGCTGTCACTGCAAAGATTCGCGGGAAGAAACCTATACCAGTGGCACCTCCCGCCGATGCAGGGTACCGCCTTCGCGAGTTAGCACAGTCAGAGTGCGCACACCCTGTTGCAACAGGTAGTGCCGCGCCTGTTCGATGCCAAAGCCGACCTGATCTACGCGGTGACTGTCGTCGCTCAGGCAGAAGCCGATGCCCATTCGCCGAGCCAGCTGCACCAGCCATGCAGCGGGGTAGGGTTCGCGTAGCCCTTTGCGGTAGCCCGCTGTGTTTATCTCTAGAATACCGCCTGACGCGCGCACCGCCTCCAGAGCCTCTTCCGCAGCCCGCTGCACTGCGTCGGTTTGCCGCAATCCGAAACGTCGTCCATGCAACTTAATCAAGTCCAGATGCGCCACCACCTCTGGCTGCAACGCAGTAACCATCTGCGCGACTGTCTGGTAGTAACATACCGCAAGCGGTTCGACCCCGCCGCAGGCATCGATGGCTCGCTGGAAGTCCTCTATGCTACCATCGATGGAGACCTCGCGGACATAATGCACCGAGCCGACGATGTATTCAAAGCCGTAGCGATGGCGCAAGTCCTGCATCAGCGAGACATATGACGCAGCGGGCACGACCTCGATCTCAAACCCGCGAAGCACGGTAAGCCGATCTTCAAACTCCTCCGCCAGCACAGGCAAGGTCTGGGCGTAGCGATCGAAGTCAACAAGTAGCTTAGGTACGTCCCAGCCCATTTCGAGCTCGTTTGGGTATAGGAAACGCGCTTCCACTCGGGGGGCATGTTCCGTCACCCCGAAGGTGTGGTAACCCGCCGCGACCGCCGCCTCTAGCATCTCGCGCAAAGACGAGGAGGCATGGTCGCAGTACTCGCGGCTATGTCCGCCATGTAGAGAGACTTTCCACCGCAGTGCGTCTATTGGCATAGCTCCTGCCACAGCGCGCGATAGTAGCGCATGAACCGCTCTGTATCCGCCACACTGCTGGTGTCCAGACCGGGTATCTCGGCAAGGGTGTATCGGTCATAGCCAATGCTCTTTAGCAAGCTAAACAGCTCGCGCCAGGGGTAGTTGTTGGTTAGCTCGGTAATGTGACAGGAGAGAATGTACTGCTTTAGCAGGTCGAAGCTTTGTCGAACACTGCCATCCTTTACATCGGTGGGGTTGGAGTTCCACGTGATGCCCACGCTGGGGTGACCACAGTGTTGCATGATGCGAGCGATGTTCGCCGGCTCCTGCGTGCCGTAGCCATGTACTTCCAGCCAGATTTCCACCCCGTTGTCCGCCCCAGCCTTACCGCACTCAATGAGCGATTTGCCGATTTGCTCTAACGTTTTCTCCACGGGCACGCCGTCGGGCAGGGCGTTGGGACGCACCTTTACCCCTTTTGCGCCAACGTCCCTTGCTAACTCGCAAAAGCGCTTACAGGTCTCGATGTTCTCACGCACCACAGCGGGGTCTGGTGAGTGAAACTCACACACCGTGCCCAGCCCCCACAGCACGATGCCCGAATCCTCGAACTGCTGGCGCACTTCTTTGCGCCTTGCCGGGCTGATGTCGGGTTCGACACCATGCGCATGGGTGGTACGCAGCTCTACGGCAGCGAAACCAGTGGCTTTGCATCGGGCGATAATGGTAGGCACATCCCACGCTCGAGCCAAGTTATAGGTCACCAGCCCCAATTTGAAAGCGAGCGGGCGTGGTGCGGGCTGTGCCGTCGAACCAGAAGCGAACGCGGCGGCTCCAAGCATTATCATGCTCCCTTGAATGAATTCGCGTCGATTCATGGAGGATTCTCACTGTGCCTGCGTGTTATGATTCTTCATGGTTTCCATTTTTAGCGCAGCCAACAAAGGAATCCTGCTGGAGGAAAAGATATGGATGAGCAGGTTGCACTCTTTCACGAGGAACAGCGGTTCACGCAGTGGTGGGTGTGGCTCATCATCCTAATCGGCATCGCACCCGCGTGGTACATATGGTGGAAACAGCTGGTGTTGCGGGACGCATCGGGAGCGGATTCTGCAGCCGATTGGACGGTGTGGATTGTTTGGCTAGGGGGTGGAGTGTTGCTACCTGTGTTCTTAGCCTCTATGCGGCTGGTCACCCAGGTTCGGCACGATGGTGTGTACCTTCGCTTTGTCCCCTTCCATTGGCGTTGGGTGAAGATAGAGCTTGAGCGCATCGAAGCCGTACAGGCGCGCACCTACAACCCGTTGCTGGAGTATGGTGGCTGGGGCATTCGTTATGGGGCGCACGGGAAGGCGTATACCATCTCGGGCAATCAAGGTGTGGAGCTAAAGTTCTCCAACGGGCGCACCCTGCTCATCGGCTCTCAGCGGGCAGAGGAGCTAGCGTCGGTCATTCAGGGTCTGTTGTGAGGTTGCTTACAGGGAGAGCGCCGGTGGAACCAACCGGCGCTTGATATTCATGGGGGACCGCCTACAGGACAGTTACGTTGGCAGCTTGCGGACCTTTCGCACCTTCCACGATTTCAAACTGCACGCGCTGCCCTTCGGAGAGGGTCTTGTGCCCGCGCATCTGAATCGCCGTGTAATGCACGAACACGTCCTTGTCGCTGTCGTCTGGCTTAATGAAGCCGTAGCCCTTGGCGTCATTAAACCATTTCACTGTACCGGTTTGCATTGCAACTTCCTCCTATCTCGTACCTCGCCCGGTGCTACGCTTCCCAACCTCAATGGCGCGGGCGCGAACACGGGCAAAACGCGCGGCTGCCGCCGCGTGACTTCACATGGTAGTTACTGCAAGATCGTACCAAAATCCTGCATTCTGGGACTTCCTGTGCGAAAAAAACGTATGTTGGGTTACTCTGCCTCTGGGTAGGAGCCCAGCACTGTCACGTAGAGGCTTCGCTCCCGCAGTGCAGTCAGCGCTTTCGCCACCGGGGCGTCCTTGATATGTCCTTGAACATCCACATAGAAGATATACTCGCCTGGCACGAGTTTGGTGGGACGGCTCTCAATCATGGTCATGTTGACGTTGTACATCTCGAAGGCTGCCATCGCCCTAAAAAGCGCGCCCGGACGGTTGTGTACCGAGAACATCAAGGAGGTCTTGTCTTTGCCAGTCGGCTCGGGCTCGTTGTAGCCGATTACGAGAAAGCGCGTGCGGTTATGGGGGTTGTCTTCGATGTGTTCGCAGATAATTGGCACTTCATACATCTGCGCTGCCAGCAGGTTGGTGACCGCTGCAGATTCGGGGTCTTGTTTTGCCATCTCCGCCGCGCGAGCTGTGGTCGAGACTTCCACAATCTCAATGCCTGGTAGGTGCTGGCGCAGCCATTGCTTACATTGCTCACGGGGTTGTGCGCCTGTGTAGACGCGCCTCACGTGCTCTAGCGTCGTCTGCGAGACCAGATAGTAAGCAATCGGCACGTAGAGCTCCGAGCAGATTTTGAGGTTGGTATGCATGAACTGGTCTAGCGTCTCAGGAATCACGCCAGCCGTGGAGTTCTCCACAGGCACCACACCATAGTCTGCGCTAGAGCGCTCTACTTCGTGGAACACGTCCTGAATCGAGTCCACTGGCACGAATTCGCTGCTATTGCCGAACTTACTGACCCCTGCCTGATGGCTAAACGTTCCCGGCGGCCCCCAATAGGCAATGACCAGTGGCTTTTCCAGCGCACGCGCTGCGGAGATGATTTCTCGGAAAATGGCGCGCAGTTGCTGATTGGAGAGTGGTCCCTTATTCAGTTGCATTAGTCGGCGGTAGATTTGCTGTTCACGTTCGGGAGTGAAAAACTGTGCGCGCGAGCGCACCTTCATGGTGCCAATTTGCTGGGCCAGCTGCGCCCGTCGGTTCAGCAGCTGCAGGATTTGTTCGTCTATCTGGTCAATCTCTTTACGGAGGTCGTGCAAGGTCACGGATACATCACTCCTGCGCAGATGTTTCAGTAGGGGCAGATTTCGGTTTAAGGCTCTACCAATCCTGCCTGTAGGAGGAGCGAGTGGATGCAGAGGGGATGGTTCGCGAGGCGAAGCATAGCGGAAAGGGCGGTAATCGACGAGATGAACGATGCATGGGTGAAGTGTAACGGGTGTCAGCAGATTCTGTTTGCCCGTGATTTCGAGAGGAACCTAAAGGTCTGCCCGCGCTGCGGGTATCACCACCGGCTTTCCGCACGCGAACGCATCGCCCTATTGGCAGACGCGGATACGTTTATAGAGCGGGATATAGAGGTCGTTTCCGACGACCCACTGGGCTTTCCTGAGTATGCAGACAAACTGAACAAGGGTAGGGCAAACTCGGGACTGCCGGAGGCGATGGTCAGCGGGACCTGCACCCTGTCGGGCATTCCGATTGTGTTAGCAGTGGCGGACTTTGCCTTCATGGGCGGAAGCATGGGTAGTGCAGTAGGAGAGAAGGTAGCCCGGGCGATGGAATACGCGCTGGAACAGCGGCTTCCCATCGTCATCTGCTCCACATCGGGTGGGGCGCGGATGCAGGAAGGCTTGCTCTCGCTGATGCAGATGGCCAAGACCTGTGCTGCTGCGGCGCGATTGCATGAGGCAGCTATCCCGTATATCAGCGTACTGACTGACCCGACGATGGCTGGGGTGCTGGCGAGCTACGCTTCGGTAGGCGACGTGGTCATCGCCGAACCGGGCGCGTTAATCGGGTTTGCAGGGCAGCGGGTGGCGCAACAAGCGCAGGTAGTCAAGCCACCGCCCAACTTTCAAACCGCCGAGTTCCAGCTAGAACATGGTATGGTGGACATGGTGGTGCCGCGCAAAGAACTAAAACACACGCTTCACCGCATACTTCGTTTTTTCACGGGGGATAAGTGAAGTGCGGACAGTTCTGGACTTCGAGAAGCCAATTGCTGAGCTAGATGCCAACATAGAGGCCCTGAAGCGCATCACGGCGGAACAGGGTCTCGACAAAAGTGAGGAGATTGCCGCGCTGGAGCGCGACCGCGAGCGGCTACTGCGAGAGATTTTCAAGAACTTGACGCCTTGGGACCGCACGTTGTTGGCCCGCCATCCACAACGCCCATACAGCATGGACTACGTGCGTGCCATCTTCGATGACTTCATCGAGCTGCACGGTGACAGACAGTTCGCAGATGACGGCGCCATCATCGGGGGCATGGCATGGCTCAACGAGAAGCCAGTGATGGTGATTGGGCAGCAGAAGGGACGGGACCTTAAAGAGCGTCAGCGCCGCAACTTTGGCATGGCGAAGCCGGAGGGGTATCGGAAGGCATTGCGGTTGATGCACCTGGCGCAAAAGTTTGGACGACCTGTGATTACTTTCGTAGACACCCCAGCGGCAGACCCAGGTGTGGAGTCGGAAAGCCGAGGCATCAGTGAGGCTATCGCGCGCAATCTCCGCGAGATGATTACGCTAAAGGTACCCATTGTGTCGGTGGTTATCGGGGAGGGCGGTAGTGGGGGCGCGCTCGGTATTGCGGTGGCAGACCGCGTGCTGATGCAGGAGTACGCCATCTACTCCGTGATTCCCCCTGAAGGCTGTGCGGCGATTCTTTGGCGTGACCCAAAGCGCGCTCCAGAGGCGGCAGAGGCATTGAAGCTGACGGCATATGATGCCCTACGCTTTGGGGTAGTCGATGAGGTGATTGAAGAGCCGTTAGGCGGCGCACATCGCGACCCACTGGCGGCGGCGCAGCTAGTCAAGGAGGCGTTATGCAAACACCTGTTGCCGCTGCAGAAGATGTCGCCAAGCAAACTGCTCGAGAGCCGATACCAGCGGTACCGTAACCTTGGAGTATGGCGTATCGCTAGTCAGTAGCAAAAAGCCGACGGCACACGCCGTCGGCTGCGGTCGCTTTAGATGGTTCCCTACGGCTGCATCGCCTGAATCTGTGACTACAAGTTCTGAACGCGCACATAGCAAGCAACATGTCCGTCACAGCTCGCAGGCAGCACATCTTCCCGCTCCAAACGAATCACCCGGTTGCTACCCACTTGCCTGTAAATGCCTGGAGCTACTCGCTCTCCTGCAAGGAAGAGCTCCTCCGCAAACTGGTCGTTCTCCGGTCGCTGCCACATGGCTGGTGTCCCCCTTTGAAAACGATGACGACGCCACCTTCCCCCAGCTGGGAACAAGCTGCAGGACTGTTCCCATGTTTCGTCCGCAGTTTTCCCTTTCCGGTAGCGAACCGAAACAAACCACAAGGCAAAACACATCTGTAGAGCGCATTATATTGTAACACACTTTAGTGCAAAAATCAATGATTGCGGGGATACTGGAAAAAGGTGCCAAACCGTCGCTGTGGGCTGATACCGTTCAGGAACAGACACAGGCACATATGCTACACGGGAATGTCCGCCCACAATTGCGGGCGGACACCGCGCCGTACCGTTACTGTGCTGCTTGCCATTGCGGCGATGGGGGGTTGGCGCTGGACACACCAGCCTGTATCGATCACAGAAACCTAAATCGGCTTCTCTACTTTAAGGGAAACGCCACTACCTTGCCGTTTGCCGACGCTGCCACCACGACGTCCTCGGCTGACAGACCAGAGATGCTGGGCGAGCGTACAAACGACTCCCCGTTGTTGCTGCCGTCATACAGGTAGAGCTCCTGCGGGTTGTCGGCATTGATGGCGTAGAACTTGCCATTGTCACTGCCGATGTAGATGTACGGGGTGTTGCTCCCCTGTTTTCGCACGACGATGGGCATCCCCAGAAACTTGCCTGCATCGCGCGGCTGGATGGGATAGCCGTTTCTTGCAGTGCCGTCGGCGTGGACAGCGTGAATCTTGCCATCTGTGGTACCGAAGTAGACCACCTGCGCAACCCAGTCGTAGAAGGGACTGCCCACAATCGGAGCTCCTGCGTCGTACACCCAACGAATGTGCGGTGCCGCTGGGTCTGGGGTGGCGTTCATCGCGAAGAACAATCCGTTTTGCCCTCCGATGAACAGAGTATTCGTCCAAATATCGATCCACGGCGAACTAGTTATCGGTTGACCCGGGGAGACCATCTCCATCCACACGCCCTGCAAGTCGCTCGAACGGAAGCAGACCACGAACCCGTCGCCTGTACCTGCCCACAGATGTGTAGTGCCCGGAGCAGAGGGCGTGGAGGAGAACTGGGTGCCCCACTGGCTGGAAACAGCTACCAACATGCCGTTGGCGTCAAACGCGCGGATGCGTCCATCCTGCGCGGGCACGAACAGGATGCCGTTCTGCAGCACCGGCGATGCCACGATGCTCACCCCACTGGCAACGGTGCGGGTAGCCTGCACCGCACCCGAGTTGGGGTCCACCAGCTGCACCCGTCCGTCCGCCGTCGGCACATACAATACGCCACCACGTGCAGAGACTCGCCCGGACATCGCTGCGCCCAAGCTCACGGGGGTCTCCCATGCGGTTGCGCCAGCGTTCTGTCCGTTCACCCAATAAGCATATAGCTGTCCCGTGTTGGAACCCACAATCGCCTTCCCTCTCGTAATGGTTACATCGCCCGATACCCCGCCGGGTACGCTGGCGGTCCACAGGGGCGAGAAGGGATTCACCACATCTGCTGCGACAATTTGCTGCTTGGACTGCTGCCTGTCGAAGTTAGAGGTCACCTTGAAAGGAATCTGCTGCACCACGCTACCAGTCACGGGGTCAGGTGGTGCGGTGACTGTCACAAAAAGTTTGTATTCCTCGTTCATACCCAAGGTGGAGGTGCTGGTAATGACATTGCTCTCGGTGGCGTCCCGCTGTCCGTTGCGGTTGGTGTCCTCGATGAAGACCGCCGTCCAGCCCGTGGGGAGCGGGTCAATATTCAACAGATAATAATCATCGCCGTTACCTGTGTTTTTCACGGTCACTGGGAAGTTGTAGGAGCTGCCGGGGTTCAGTGTAGCCTGCTGCACAGAAAGCGTTACTTCCACACCCGCCACCTGTGCTACGGTCAGCGTCACCGTGTTAGAGTCGGTGTTGTAGGAGTTTCCACTAAGGTCGATATAGGCAGCTCGTGCCTGCAGCGATATCTGTGTTCCTGCAGGCGTCATCTGAGCCGACGCTGCTATGTTCAACGCGCAGACGATAGCGGCGGCGAGCCACAAGCAACGGTGAGTTTTCATAGACTACTCCTTGCACGGGTGATTCTCAGAGGGGTTGTGCCACAGACTCAGAAAGCGCACAGCTGGTAAAGCTATGAGGGAGCAGAACTTCCGATACCAATACGGGCGGTAGGATTACCAGTTTTTTCGGTAGAGGTAGAACGGCAGGTGGCATTGTAGGACGTGCCGAATTGCGTCGGTGTACACTTTAAGATGGAGGCAGACGCATGGCAGAGAAGGTAACACTGGCGATAGTGGGTTGTGGCGGCATCGCGGGCGCGCACCGCGAGGGGCTGCGCAAGCTTTGGGAGGTAGGTATCCGCGATTTCGAGGTCATCGCGACGGTGGATATCAACCGCACCGCCGCCGAGGAGATGGCAGACAAGGTGGCGGAGTTTCAGGGTACACGTCCCACACCATATCAGCAGCTGGAGGAGATGCTGCAAACCGAGAAAAGCCTGCAGGCGGTGGACATCTGCTCTGTACACCGCAACCACCATACGCTAGCAGTCCTCTGCTTTGAGGCAGGCAAGCATGTGACCATAGAAAAGCCCTTAGCATTGACCCTGAAAGCTGGGCGGCAGATGCTGGCGGCAGCCGAGAAGGCAGGCACGGTCTTTCAGGTGGCGGAAAATTATCGACGCGCTCCCGAACATCGTGCCATCCATTGGGCCGTGCGACAGGGCGACATCGGTGAGATACGTATGATTTTTTGGCTGGATGTGGGCGAGCGGTTGTGGTACTGGACATGGCGTGACCATCGCTTCGAAGCCGGGGGCGGTTGGGTGCTGGACGGCGGTGTACACTTTGCAGACCTGTTTCGCTACCACGTGGGCGAGGTGGAGACCGTCGCGGCGCGCGCACATGCTTTCCATCCCTACCGTTACCACAAGCCCGAAACGCTGGAAGGTCCTATTGTAGTGGACGTGGAAGACACCGTGATGGCAACGCTCACCTTTAAGAACGGCGCGATGGGACAGTGGACGTCGGTCTCTGCCGCGCCTGGTAAACGCTTCAGCCAGCGTGTGCTTTACGGAGAGCATGGCTCCATCGACTTCGGCAGCGGGCTAAAAACGCGCTCGGGACGAGAGGAGAGCCTGCAGGAGATGGTGGCTCGCTTCCGCAAAGCCATCGGTGAAGACGGCTGGGAGCAGATGTTTCCGAAAGGTGTCACCGACACCATCGCCACCGAGCTGTGGGAGTTCATTCAAGCGGTGCAGGGCAATATGCAGGTGGAGATCGACGGCGTGGAAGGCTACAAAGACGAAGCTATCTGCATGGCCGTGTACGAGTCCAGTTGGCTCAACGGAAGCACGGTGGCGGTGGCAGACGTCGAAGCGGGAGCCATCGCCAACTACCAGCGCGACTTAGACGAGTCGTTGGGGCTGTAAACGTATTGAGTCTCGTGGGGCACGGGCAATTCAGCGATTGCCCGTGCCGGTTAGTGGCTGTTCGAGAAATGGCCTCTGCGTCATAATCTTTATACCGCGGAAAGAACGCAAAGCTAAAAGGTCTTCATCGCCAGTTACAATGAAAAAAGCGCTGCCGCTGACAGGCGCTTTCAGAAAAACGACTGAGCAAAAGAGCGCTCACCAAAACGTTGGCGTCGAAGACAAACCGCAGGTCACTCGGCATTCAGCAGGGACTCCAGAATCTCTGGCCCCAAACCGCGCTGCTCCGCTTTTCGACTAATCTCGTCCATGATTTCTGGAAGCGAGCGAATTGACACAAGGGACTCTCGTGCCCAGAGACTGAGAAGAAACTAACGCTGTTACCTTCGGGTCTTCAGGAGCCTCTGCGCACAGATTTGCCGCCCTCGCACCAACACTGGTCGTTAGCAAGTCGATATGGTACTGCTCACTTTGCCACGCTTCGGCTGCTGAGCCAAAGCATGTTGAGTAAACCAGCGTTTCCCGTCGCCTCGCGAAGGGGGCATACATCGTGACTACCTTTCGTCAACGCACGATTTCGAACCGCTCCAACAGGCTGTTGTCTTCAGTGCGACGGCATTCGACCGTCACCGCGCTTTCAGTCACGGCGATTCGCAGGTACTGGTAGCATTTCTCCCGCTTGGCAGTGAAGGCGGGCTGTTCGGGGGTCAGGTCGTACAGCGACTTGCCACCGCCGCCGCTGGTGACGTAAATCACGCCCTTTCCCTGTTGATAACGGTTCGGTTGGCGCACCACAGGCTTGCCGCGCAGCAGGGGATAGGTGCGCTCGTAGTTATGGTTGTGCCCAAGCAACACGAGATCGGGGCGGTATTTGTCAAAGAGGGGTTGCAACACTGCGATGCGCGCGGTATCGTTCAGGCGGCGGACGGTAGAGCTGTACAGTGGATGATGCATCACCACAACGACCCAGCGCACCGTCGGGTCGCGTCGGGCGTCACGCAGTTCCCGTTCGAACCAGCGCAGCTGCTCGGCATCGCGGAAGTCCTGCGAGTTGAATAGGATGAAGCGAGTGTTGCCATAGTCAAAACGGTAGTAGAGCTCCTTGCCAGGCAAGGCAAAACGTGCCAGGTAGGTGGCGAAGCGGATATCGGGCTCGTCTTCGTGGTTGCCAGGACATACCATCACAGGCACTTGTGATGCCAGCGGTTCCAGCAGTTCGAACCAGTCATCCCACACAGGCTGGTTGCCGTTGGCGTAGGAGAGGTCGCCCATGATGAGGTGAAAGTCGGGCTTTTCTCCTGTCAGCACGCGCTGCACGTTCTGCTTTGCTGCGGGGGTTACGCCGTGGTCGGCAAAAGCGGTGAACACGAAGCGGGCAGGGGGCGTTGCTGGAGCGGTTCGGAAGGTGTGTGCCTGGCTCCAGCCCTTTCGAGCATCGCCTGCGCGATAGGAGTAGGTAGCGTCTGGTTTTAGGTTGCGCAGGGTAACTTGATAGAGCGCGCCTGTCTCCTGGGCGTAGCGAATCCGTCGCGCCACAGCGGTTTGCGACAACGTACCCCCTTCGCCGTACTGCACTTTTGGCTGCAATAGCGGCATCCGGCTCTGCCAGGTGATACTCATGGTGGTTTTCGGGTCATCGCTCCACGACAACCGTAGCTGCCAGACCGGTGACGGCATCGGTAGTTTCACCCCCTTATCTTTTCGTTCAACGGCTCTGAATGTCTGTCCTTTAGACAGTTTTGTGGCGCAGGAAAATGGTCTTCTCGGGTGAAGAATAAAGCGGAGGCACAGAAAGATGCGGTGGATTCTCACGTTGATGGTGTGTGTTGTTGTGGTGGCAGGGTGTTCGCAATCCGGGTCCATGCGGGCGCCGCAGCGTGTTACTGCCATTGTGGACAGGCCTTCGCCGCCTGCCTATTCGGACGGGTATCAGTTTGCGAACGGGGGATGCGCTGTTGCCAACGTGAACGGACAGGTACCTGTCGTGGAGGTGGATGGGCAGCCTGCCATTCAGATACGGATTACCGGCAGTGGGGGCAACTGGGGCGTCGGTCTGGCGCGACGGGGCTGGGTGCGCTGGTATCTGGACGACTATCTTCCTGACGGAGTGATGGAGTTCGAGGTGAAGGGCGAAGCGGGCGGCGAGGAGTTTCGTATCGGGTTCGCCGACTCGGACCGGGATAGCGGCGGTCCAGACACCGATGTCAACGCCGTCGTGCCCATCTCTCGGTATGTGCGGGTAGCAACCGAGTGGCAAAAGGTGCGCATTCCCATCGCCGACCTTGTCCGCGATGCGTCAGGCGTGGAGCTAGACGACTGCATCAAGGTGGTCGTGTTCAACGAAGGTGAGCCGCGCCCCATGACCTTCTATCTGCGGCAGATTCGCTTCGTCACCACGTCGCCAGAGCGACAACATCCGCCCATCAAGGTGAATCAACTGGGATACCTGCCGGGCATGAGGAAGATCGCCAAAATCAGCGCGCCGGTGAAACGGTTTCGCGTGGTGGACGTCATCAGCGGTAGAACGGTGTATGAAGCGGAGGCACGTCTGGTAAAGGAGAACGACCCCGTTTCGGGCGACACCGTTTACGAAGCCGACTTCAGCGCGGTGCGCCAGCCAGGCAGGTACCGTTTAGAGGCGGATGGGCTGGAACCGTCGCCAGCGTTTGAAATCCGTGAGGGCATCTACGACCAGCTCTTCGTGGACGCAATGCGTTTCTACTATCTGCAGCGCTGCAACATTGAGCTCACGAAACAGTATGCTGGTGATTATGCCCGACCGGTTTGTCATCTGGGGGACAAACAGGCGGTAACGCGCGAGGGAACCGACCCGCGCGATGTGACGGGCGGCTGGCATGACGCGGGCGACTGCAATAAATATCCCCCATGGGTGCGCCATGCGCTGTTCTTCATGCTCGACCTGTACGACCTGAAGCCACAAGCGTTTACCGATGGGCAGCTGAACATTCCAGAGTCGGGCAACGGCATTCCCGATATTCTGGACGAAGCGGCATGGGAGCTGGACTGGCTGCTGAAGATGCAGATTCGGGAGGGCGCACAGGCAGGGGCGGTGTATGACCGCATCCATGAGTACGCTGCGCCCAAACGGGAAAACGTGGAGTGGCTGCAGGAGGAGAGACGACTGCTTCCCCCCACGCACGAGGCAACCGCCGTGTGCGCCGCCGTGTGGGCACGTGCCGCACGCACCTTTGCCCGTGTGCCAGCCCTGCGCCCGAAGGCGGAGCGGTATCTGGCGGCGGCGCGGCTCGCCTGGAAACGGCTCGTCGCGGATGGGGCAAAACCGGAACATCTGTTGACGGCAGGTGCACCGTTGTGGGATACCACCGGCGAGGAGGAGTACCGCCAAGCTGCCGAGCGCGCGCTGAACCAACTGTTGCAGGAACAGCGACAGATGGCGGTAGCGGACACGTTGATGTGGGCGGTGTATGACTGCTCGGTAGGGGTGTTGGTGCTTACACAGCGAGAAGGTGGCGGGCTGCGCCAGAAGGCGCGCGCCTACTGGCAGGAGCTGGCAGACCGCGCCGTGCAAGCTTGGAGAACGGATGCCTATTCCGTGCCGTTGTGGAACTCTGACCATTACTGTTGGAGCTCCAATCAGATTATCGCCAAGATGGGCTACTACGCCCTGCTGGCAAATCAGTTCGCCCCAAAGGAGGAGTATGTCCAATTGGCGGAGGATGCTTTGCACTACCTGCTTGGCAGAAACGCAGTCGCCACGAGCATGGTGACGGGCTACGGCTCAAGGGTGACGACGATCTACCATACCATCTATGGGCGCTCGGCAACCGCTAAGCTGCCCACTCCACCCGGCTTCGTGCCTGGGGGAGTCAACCAGTGGGAGTCGCGCGGCATCTCTGCCTACCCTTCCAAGCATTTCCGTCCAGACCCGAACAACTGGACGCTGACGGAGCCTGCTATCTACTACAACGCTCCGCTGGTGTTTCTGGCGGGCTACTTCTCGGCGGTACATCGCTAATGCAGGAGGTGTTACCATGCAGCATCGTCGCCATCTCTCACGACGGCAGTTCCTGAAAGGCGCAGGGGCTACCGTGGTCACTGCCAGCGCATTGGGCTGGAACTACGCCTGGGCGCAGGGCAGTGATCGAATTCGAGTAGGGCTCGTTGGCTGCGGCGGGCGCGGTACGGGCGCGGCACGTGATGCCGTCAGTGCTGCAGAGGGTGTGGAAATCTGGGCGCTGGGCGATCTGTTTCAAGACAGAATGGACAATTGCCGTCGGTCGCTGGCTAATCTGGGCGACAAAATGAAGGCGACGGACAGCCGATGCTTTGTGGGTTTCGACGCCTACAAGCGGGTAATCGATAGCGGCGTGGACTACGTGCTGCTCGCCACCCCACCCGGCTTCCGACCGATTCACTTTCAGGCGGCGGTGGATGCGGGCAAGCACGTGTTCATGGAGAAGCCTGTCGCCGTTTGCCCCGAGGGGGTACGGATGATTATCGCGACAGCGAAACAGGCAGAGCAGAAAAAGCTGGGGGTGGTTGCTGGTACGCAGTACCGCCACCATCCCGGATACATCGAGACCATCAAGCGCGTTCACAACGGCGCCATCGGCAAAGTGGTGGCAGCATATGCCTACTACCTGACCGGCGGGCTTTGGAAATGGGATCGGTCGCCGGGCATGAGCGACATCGAATGGCAAATCCGCAATTGGCTGTACTTCACCTGGCTCTCGGGCGACCACATTGTGGAGCAGTTCGTGCATAATATCGATGTGATGAACTGGGTGATGGGCTCGCCGCCAGAGCGGTGCATCGGCACGGGTGGACGGCAGGTGCGCACCGACCCAGCGTATGGTCACATCTACGACCACTTCGCCATCGAATACATCTATCCGAACGGCGCGCGGGTTACTGCCATGTGCCGACAGATGGACGGTTGCCTGAACCGCGTGACTAATCAGGTCATCGGCACGGAGGGGCAGGCAAGGCTGGAGGGATTCGATACCTTCTGGGTGCGCGGCAAGGAAAACTGGCGATGGCAGGGAGGGGTAAACCCCTATGTGCAGGAACATGCGGACCTGATAGCCAGCGTTCGCGCGGGCAAGCCTATCAACGAGGGCGTGCAGGTCGCAGAAAGCACGCTGACCGCCATCATGGGACGCATGGCGGCGTATACCGGGCAGGAGGTCACGTGGGAGTTTGCCCTGAGAGAGTCGAAGCTGAATCTGGTGCGTAACGTGACCGCTTTCGGGGAGATGCCAGTGGATGAGGTAGCGATGCCCGGCAAAACGCTGCTGGTGTAGGCGAGCTTTAGGCGAATGTGCGTGGCTATGTCATGTTAGCGTCCGCGAAGCATCTCAGTTGGTGAGGAAGAGTGTTTGAGATTCTTCGCTTAGAATGACGTTGACTGTCATACCCAACGAAGTGAGACATCTCTTTTCTCCATAAGGAGGCGATGACGATGGAACGCAAAAACGTGACCCGCAGGAACTTCTTGAAAAAGTCGCTGAGGGCGGGTACGGCGGTACTCGCGACGAGTGTGTTGGGCTGGAACTACGCTTGGGCGCAGGGTAGCGACCGTATCCGCGTCGGTGTCATCGGCTGTGGCGGGCGCGGCACTGGAGCCGCTCGTGATGCCGTCAACGCCGCGCCGAACGTGGAAATCTGGGCATTGGGCGACCTGTTTCAGGACCGGGCGGAGGGCGCGTTCAACAGCCTGCGGGACCTCGGCGACCGCTTCAAGGTCACCCGTGAGCGCGTCTTCTGGGGCTTTGACAACTACCTGAAAGTTATCCACAGCGGCGTGAATATGGTCATCCTAGCGGAGCCGCCTGGCTTTCGCCCGATCCACTTCAAGGCGGCGGTGGAGGCGGGCAAGCATGTTTTTATGGAAAAGCCCGTTGCCGTCTGCCCAGCGGGCGTGCGCATGGTGCTGGAAGCTGCCAACCTGGCGAAGCAAAAGGGGCTGGGTGTGGTGGCAGGCACACAACGCCGACACCAAAAAGGCTACATCGAGACCATCAAGCGCATCCATGACGGCGCGATAGGCAAAATCGTGGCAGCGCAGTGCTACTGGAACCAAGGCGGTCTGTGGAAATGGGACCGACAGCCCGGCATGAGCGACATCGAGTGGCAAATCCGCAACTGGCTGTACTTCACCTGGCTCTCCGGTGACCACATCGTGGAGCAGCACATTCACAATCTGGACGTCATCAACTGGGTGCTGCAGGCGTATCCAGTAAGATGCATCGGCATGGGCGGGCGGCAGGTGCGCACCGACCCAGCATACGGTCACATCTACGACCATTTCGCGATTGAATACGAGTATCCGGGTGGTGTGCGCGTGCTGAGCATGTGCCGCCAAATCGACGGCTGCGCCAACCGTGTGGGCGAGTACGTCATCGGCACGGAGGGCGTTGCTGACCCTGCTGGCTGGATTCGCGGCAAGGTTCAGTGGCGCAACGAAGGTGGCAACAACCCCTACTTGCAGGAGCATATCGACCTGATCACCAGCATCCGCGAGGGCAGACCGCTGAACGAGGGCGAGCAGGTCGCGCTCAGCACGCTGACCGCCATCATGGGACGCATGGCGGCGTACACCGGACAGGAGGTCACGTGGGAGTTCGCGCTCAAAGAGTCTAAACTGAACCTGGTGAAGAACCTTACGGCCTTTGGCGAGATGCCAGTAGACCCGGTGGCGATGCCCGGTAAGACACCGCTGGTTTAGGGTAGGGGAAAGCGGAGATTCTCTGCGATAGGATGACGCCGTTACCCATATTCTTTTCGCAGTTAATTGGGCACGAGATGGCGTTGCGTCTGCTGCGCCGGGCAGTTTCCTCTGGTGATGTGGCGCACGCCTACCTGTTTACAGGGGCGGCAGGGGTGGGCAAACATACGGTCGCTCATGCCTTTGCCGCCGCGCTCGCCTGCCTATACCCCACGCTGGAGGGAGAAGCCTGCGGAGAGTGTGAGAGTTGCCGTCGCCTGATGCGCGGGTCGCACCCCGAAGTGCATACCATTGCCCCCTACTCTGAGCAGACGCTTATTTGGCAGCTGTGGGACGGGCACAGTGTGCCGCGCGAGGCAAAGGGAACCCAGGTGGGGGTAATCGGGCGTACGATAAACTTCGCCCCGCAGTTTGGCAGGCGGATCGTGTATATCTTGACCCGTGCGGAAACGCTCACCGAAGCCGCCGCCAACAGTCTGCTGAAGACCATTGAGGAGCCACCGCCGTACGCCGTTTTCCTGCTGCTTGCGCCGATGCCCGAGGATGTGATTGAAACCATTCGCTCGCGCTGCCAATGGGTACCACTCTATCCGGTGGACACAGCCACCATTGCTGAATGGTTGGTCACCCAATATGGTGTCGAGCCGTCACTGGCGCAGCGGTGTGCGCGGTTATCGCAGGGATGCCCTGGCAAGGCATGCGCGTTTGCTACACAGCCTCAGGCGATGCAGCTATGGGACTCGCTATCAGACTTGGCGTATGCCGTGGCAACCGAGACGCAAGGCGTTGCTCCCGCACTGGTGCTTGCGGAACGGTTACGCTCGCTTGCTAGCCTCGACATCCCTCTGTCCCAAGACGATGGCAGCTACATAGACCCCTCTACTAAAACCAAAGCCCCCTCTCGCGGCGCGCTGCTGCTGGCTATGGACGCACTGTGCGCGTGGTTTCGCGATGCCCTGTGGCTGGCTGGCGGCGGCAACCCCGAGCGGATAACCTTTCAGGGGGATGAAAAGCGATTGGGTCGGGCTGCAAGCGCAATGGGCGTGCCGCGATTGATGCAGATGCTAGATGCCGTGCTGGATGTGCGTCGCGCTGTGGAAGGCAACGCGAACATACAACTGGCTACCGAAGTGCTGATGATGCGTCTGCTGTCTCCGTGAGCGGGTATAATGCACACGGAGGGGAAACAGATGGCGAACAAGCCGTTGGTAGCCGTGGCGATGAGCGGCGGCGTCGACAGTTCGGTAGCCGCGGCCCTGTTGGTGAAGCAGGGTTACGAGGTCGTGGGCATCACTCTGCAAATCTGGCAGGAGAGCCAAACCGACCCACGCCACAGCGGTTGCTGCTCGTTGGGGGCGGTGGTGGATGCGCGCCGCGTGGCGAAGATACTGGGTATTCCCCATTATGTGTTGAACTTCCGCCAGCAGTTCGCGCAAACGGTGATCGCGGACTTCATCGCGGAGTATCAGCGCGGACGCACCCCTAATCCCTGCGTGCAGTGCAACCGCTACGTGAAGTTCGACGCCTTTTTGCAGAAGGCAGACGAGCTAGGCGCGCAGTATATCGCTACGGGGCACTACGCCCGCATCCAGTATGACGAGAAGGGCGGACGATGGCTGCTGCTTAAGGCAGTAAACCGCGAGAAGGACCAGTCCTACGTGTTGTACCCGATGACGCAGGCGCAGCTGGCGCGCACGCTGTTTCCGCTGGGGGAGCTTCCCAGCAAGACGGAGACGCGCGCGCTGGCCCGCGAGCTGGGGTTGCCTGTTGCCGACAAGCCCGACAGCCAGGAGATTTGCTTTGTGGCGGAGGCTGGCGGTTATCGCGCTTTTCTGCAGAGCCGTGTGCCCGACTCGATGCGCCCTGGCGACATTCGCGATGTCCACGGCAATCTTTTAGGCAGGCATCCAGGCGTCGCCTTTTTCACTATCGGGCAGCGGCGCGGTCTGGGGCTTTCGGGGCATCAGGAGCCGCTATACGTGGTAGACATCGACGCCCAGAACAACGTGGTTGTGGTGGGTACTAAGGAGCATCTTTACTGCCGCCGCTTCTTGGTGGAGGGCGTCAACTGGATAGCCGTCGAGAACCTGACAAAACCTCTTGCAGTGGAAGCCCGAATCCGCTACAATATGCATGAAGCACCCGCGACGCTCTTCCCGCACGAGCTACCAGATTGTGTGGAAGTGGAGTTCGAGTCGCCGCAGCGAGCCGTGACGCCGGGGCAAGCGGCGGTGTTTTATCGCGGCGAGGTAGTGGTAGGCGGCGGCACCATTGCGACACGATTGGAGTAACGCATGGAAGGATTAGTTCAGGTCGGTGTAGTTGTGTTGATTGTGCTGGGGATTGTCGTGCTGGCGTTGTTGATACCAGTGGCGATTCGTCTACGGCGCACGGTCACTGAGGCCGAACGCACGATCGCAGAGTTGCGCAGCCAGGCGTTGCCTGCGCTTCAGGAGCTGCCCCCTACCATCAATCGACTGAACCGTGTTTTGGATTCTACCGACACTATTCTCAACGAGACACGGGCTGCCCTGATGCCTGCAGTGAAAGAGGCGGGAGTCACGCTGAACGAGCAGGTGATCCCCTCGGCTCGCGAGGCACTGGTGACCGTGCGGCATTTGCTACAGGTAGCGCAAAGTCTTGTTGCAAAGATCGAGCGCATCGATCGCGTTCTGTCAGTGGTAGAGTCGATCACGCATCCACAGAAAGTGGCGACAGCGGTGAAGAAGGTGGTCACTTCACCCGTGTCGCGTCCTCGTGTATGGGTAGAAGCGCTGCAGAAGGGTTATGCGGTGCTGCGGGGCGAGAAGCCCACCGAAACTCCCTCGCCGCCAGATGGGTCGAAAACCGCAGGAGATTGTTCTGCTGGGGAACAATCCGACAAAGAGAGAGGAGGAGAGAACAATGGCGAACAACTCGGACGGTGAGCGCACCGTTTTGTTGAGCGTGCTGGCTGGGATTGGCATTGGCGCGATTGTCGGTGCGGTGGTGGCGCTGCTGCTTGCACCGAAGACGGGACAAGAGACTCGGGAGGAGCTTGCTAAATCTCTGGAGAGGTTGAAGGAGAGCGTGGCTGAGCTCTCGCAACGCATCAAGCCAGCTCTTGACACGGTAGCATCCACGATACGCCAGAAGGCTGCTAGCGGAGAGCAAGCCGTAGAGGCTGGCGAGCATGCCACGGAGCAGGCGCAGGCATAGTGAACCCGTAGCAACCCACCGCCCGTCCGATTCAAGGGCGGGCGGTGTTACCGCCCTGTTTGGTGATACACAGGCAGACCTTCCCTCGCTATTACCTGCGCGAATCCGACCATGGGTGGGGATAGGTGTTCTGCTGCTCATTGTGGCAGCGCTCTACTACGTGGCAGACGTCCTAACTCCCTTTGTAGTTGCGTTTGCGATAGCGGGCTTGCTGGACGGTCAACTGCGCGCCCTAGAGCGTCGGGGCTATTCCCGCCTGACGGCGACATCGCTGGTATTCATCGCCTTCGTGCTGGTGATTGTCGCGCTGCTCTTATACGTGGTTCCACTCATTGTCGCCCAAATGCAGGGGCTTATTCAGGACCTACCACGTTACATCCGCGGTGCAAATGACTGGTTTCAAGAGGAACTGCAGCCCTTTCTCAAGCGGCACCATGCTACCTTGCAACGCATGAACCTTCCCGAGGACCCCCAGGCGCTGATAGACCGCTATTCCGAACAAATCAACGCGCAGGTGACCGCATGGATGAGGAACTTGTTGAACTATGTTACTTCGCTGTTGGGCAAGCTGCTTTGGCTGGTGCTGATTCCCATCATCACCTTCTTCGCCATGGTAGACCTACCGCGCATCCAGCAGCGGGTGCTGGAGATGATCCCCGAAAGCTCTCGCGCTTCAGTACAGGTGCTGCTGAGTGCGCTGGGCGTGGTGTGGACTGGCTACCTAAAGGGGCTGACGACGGTGGCTATCCTCTACGGGATTACGATGGCGGTGGTGTTTACCTTGTTGGGGGTGCGCTATAGCATTGTATTGGGCGCGTTGGCAGGGCTGCTCTATCTCGTACCGTATGTAGGCGCGTTGTCCATTGCGATTACCTGCGGACTAGTGGCTTTTTTCGGGGGCGGAGGGCAGGCACTGTGGCTGTTCACGGTCCCCGCCCTCTCGTGGCAATACACGCTGGTGGTGGTTGGTACAGCGCTGGCGGTCAATACCCTGTTCGACCAGCTGCTGGTGCCACGTGTTGTCGGAGGTTCAGTGGGACTGCATCCCATTGCCAGCATCTTTGCGCTGATTGTAGGGGCCAAATTGCTTGGCATCTGGGGGATGTTGCTGGCGATACCAGTGGCAGCGAGCCTCTGGATTGTGCTGCTGGCGCTATTCCCATCGTTGCGCCAGACGAATCAGAAGGCAACGTCCTCCGCCGAGCATCCAAGCACATCATAGGAAGGTTGAGTAGCCAGGCAGCTACCTTCCCGTTGGCTGGGTGTTTTTCGGGGAATCGTACGGGTCAGATGACCGCAGCGGTGATTTTCGACATCGACGGCGTGCTGGTAGATTCGCCGCACGCACGGGCGTGGGGCGATAGCCTGCAGCGGCTAATGACCACTCGCTGGAGGGACGTCGCTGCCGCTACTGGCTATGTGCCAGAGCGGTATACTTTTGCGTTGTACCAGCAGATAGTGGCTGGTAAGCCCAGACAGGAGGGGGCAGCAGCACTACTGGAGTACTTCGACATTCCCGACCCTGACGGCAAGCGCGCGCGGGAGCTGAGCGACCTTAAACAGCAGATGATACTAACGCTGATTCAACGCGGCGAGTTTGCCGCCTTTGAGGACGGTCTGCGCTTTATCCTCGCGTTGAAGGCAAGGGGAATAAAGCTCGCTGCCGCCTCCTCGTCGAAAAACGCCAATCGGATGCTGCAGCAGGTGTTCCTGCGCCCCTTCTGCGAGAAGCACTGCCTGCAACTGCCTTTTGTCACTTCAGAGATGCGCCTCATAGACCTGTTCGACGCCAACGTTTCTGGGCACGACTTTGCGCGGGGTAAGCCTCACCCCGAGATATTGCTCACTGCCGCCAAGCTACTCGGTGTATCTCCTGACCGGTGCGTTGTGATCGAGGATGCTCCGTCGGGCGTGCGGGCAGCAAAGGCGGCAGCGATGCACTGTATCGGAGTAGCGCGGCATGGCGACACCAGTCTGTTGGAGGCGGCAGGGGCGGATTGGGTGGTAACAAGTCTAGACGAGATAGATATTCAGAATCTGTTGCACCGCTTGCTTTGACGTCGCCCGCAAGGCGTTAAGGTCAGGCGCGGTGATGTTCGTTTGACTCGTTCTACACGCCTGGAAAAAACAAACAGGGCGGATGTATCCGCCCTGTCCGCGCAGATGAACCGCTCCGGCATCCCTCCTCTCCGAAGCCTCTGGTGTCCTTCGCCAGCCAAGTTAGAGGTATGCACCCTCTCGTATCATTATAATCACCAATGCCATTGCTGCGATGGCTACGCAGATAGCGATAACGCTCGACATCGTACCGATACCTCGCTTCCCTGCTTTATATGAGGGAGGACATGTCTCTGGTTGTCGTAGGTCTGCCTTCATAGAGGTCATTCCATCGTCGGTTAGGGGAGGTGCCTACGCAACCTGCGAGGTCAATCGAAAACCAAAAAGCATACTGACAGCAAATTGTGCAACCGTAAGTTCACCGTTGCTTCAGTTGCTTCAGCTCTTGTGCCTGCGGCGAGCGTTTGTAGAACTCGTCCAGCGGATAGCAGCCAGAAGGCAAACCGTTGCGCGGGGCGGTGGTGCAATCGCTGAAGGTGCGACAGAGGCGTTTGGTCTGCAATGCTCTGCCCTCTAGCACGTCGCGCGGCAGCTCGGGATACGCCAGCATCATCCGCCCCAGCCCCACGAAGTCCGTCCAGCCGTCGCGAACCGCCGCCTGTGCCACATGGGGGAGGTATTCCTGCAGGTAGGTGTAGGCAGTACCTACGAACACGAGGTCGGGGAAATGTGCTTTCAACGTGCGTACCACCTGCATCTGGCGTGCTACGCCCACCAGTGGGTCCTCTGGCGGTTGATAGCCGTCCGAGGGCGGGTACAGGGCTGGACGCTGAATATGGGGGTTGTAGTAAGGACATCCTGCCGACAGGTTCACCAGCCGAATGCCCAGCTCGCGCAGCAGTTGCAGGAACGCGATGGGTTCGGCAAGGTCGGGTTCTGTCGGGTGTTGCGGGTTCATGCCGAACCCCCAACGATAGGGCAGCAGATGTTCGTACGGTTCTGGTACGCCGACGCCTGGCTTGCGCAGCTGAGAGGTATCTGGGTCGGGGCGGAAGGGCACCATATCGAACGCTGACAGCCGAACACCGATGCGCAAGTCGGGTGTCTCCGCGCGGATACCCTGCACGACCTCGCGCAGGAAGCGGGTGCGGTTCTCGAAGCTGCCGCCGTAGTCGCCTTCGCGCGTGTGTGCGCTTAAGAACTCGTGCCCCAAGTAGCCATGGCAGTGCTTAATGTCCACAAAGTCGAATCCAATCTGCCACGCTAGCTTCGCCGCACGGATGAACGAGTCCACAATCTGCCGAATCTCGCCGTCGGTAAGCACCGGGTAATCCTCGGGCAAGTGCAAGCGTCTGTCTAGAATCGGATGGTGATACAGGATTCGCGGTGCGGGTTTGTCGTCGGGCCGACTGTAGCGACCAGAGTGGGTTAGCTGCAAGCCGACCAACAGCCCGTCGGTGCTGCCAGTGGCTCGACGATGCTCTCCTATCAGTGCCTCTCGCAAGCGGGCAAGGTCGTCGCGCGTATGTTCGGTTAATACGAGCTGGTTGGGGTTCGCCCTGCCGTCATGCTGCACGGCGACTGCCTCTCCGCCCCAAATCAGTTTTGCGCCACTGCTCCCAAAGCGTCGCCATCGGCGGAAGGTCATCTCCGAAGGTCTGCCGTCGCGTGTACCGTCCCAACCTTCCATCGGCTGCACGGCAAACCGGTTGCCAGTGGTGAAGCCGTCCACTGTCAACGGTTGCGCCAGTGGCGAATCGCTCCCCGACAGCACCTCCCTATCGCAGGGGATAGGCACACCCAACTTGCCCAGTGCAGCGATAAACTCTTCGACGCCTGTCAGTGCAGCAATCTTGATGTAGCCCATTGCATTGAAGGGATTTCGCTGGGGGATGGAGAGTTCCTGCGGAACATCAAAGCATACCGAACCCAGCAACGGTTGACTGCCTCAATCTCTGTGCAGGAACATCACCAGACACTTGCACGCGCCGCCGCTCTTGATGAACTCGCTCATCGGCACAGGGATCACCTCGTATCCCCGACGTTGTAGTAATCTGGTCACCAGCAGGCAGCCCTCCGGCATCAGCACTGTCTTACCCAGCACCACGCTGTTGCAGGCGAAGCGCATCGCCTCCTCTTCCACCACATGCAGGGTATCGAAGTGCTCCTCGATGACGCGACGGGCATAGGCGTCGAACGCGCCTGGATAGTAGACCACCGTGCGTTCATCCAGCGCGAATAGCGCGGTATCGAGATGATACCAGCGGTCGTCCACCAGCTCCAGCGACAGCACCTCTTTCCCCAGATACTCGGCGGCGGTTCGGTGCGCGCAGATTTCGGTACGCTTGCGGTAGCCCGCCAGGTAACGGTCACCTGCCCACAGGATGTCGCCTTCGCCCTCGAACGGGCAATCTTCGGGCATAGTTAGCACGGTGTAACCCTGCTCCTCGAACCAGCGGCGGAAGTGCAGCTCTTCGGGCTGACGCTCGGCATGGCGAAAGCGGCTGAGCAGTACCGTTTTTTCACCCACCATTAACCCGGCGTTGGCGGTGAAGACCATATCGGGGCATTCAGGGGCAGGGGCAACCAGCTCCACCTGCGCCAGCCTCTGAACCTGTTCGTACAGCATTCTCCACTGTCGGGCGGCAAGGGGCAGGTCGGGCTTGTTCTCTAGGTGCATCCAGGCGTTAATCTCGTAGCGCAAGTCGTAATGGTCGGGCGGGCACATTAGCAGGCGCGCCATGGCTTACTCCTCTCCGCACAGCTGTGTTGCCAGCTCCTTCAGGAAGAAGGCGCAGTCGGTAACGATGCCGAACGCCTGATGCGAGCCGCGGTCAGTAAGTTTGATAACGGTATCGGCGTTGGCGTCCACGCAGAAGGTGGTTACCGAAGCAGGCAGCAGGTTGCCCGTTGCGATGGAGTGTAGCGTTGTCGCCACCATCAGCGCCAGACCGACTCCCCGCACGGCGTCGCGCATGGCGTCTTGCGCCTGCACCACATCGGTGATGACATCGGGAAGCGGTCCATCGTCGCGGATGCTCCCTGCCAGCACGAAATGCACCCCTGCCACCACGCAGGCGTGCATGATACCGCTTTTTAGGATGCCCCTCTCGACGGCTGCACGGATACCGCCTGCGGCGCGAATGGTATTGATGGCGCGAAGGTGGTGTTCATGTCCATGCGTTTCGGGCACGCCCGTATCCAAAGCGACGCCCAACGACGTGCCGTACAGGGCGCGTTCGATGTCGTGGGTGGCTAAGGCGTTGCCTGCGAACAGCACGTCGATCCAGCCTGCACGAATCATCCGTTCCAGATAAGGCGCGGCGCCGGTATGCACGATGGCAGGACCACCCACGAACAGCACCTTTTGCCCTCGCGTTTTCGTGTCGCGCACCGCACGTGCCACCGCCTGCACAATGCGCGTTTTGGGTTTCTCGATGGAGACCTCGCTGCCCATGAAGTGGAACACGCTTTCTGCTTCGCGGCGCGGCATCGGGGTAACGCGCACGCCCGCATTGCCCACCACAAACAGGTCGCCTTTGCGCGCCCAATGCAGGGGGACGCATTCCGCTCGCCAGCCGGTGTCAGTGCGGCGAACGCGGATACCGCAGTCCATCTCGATGCGTTCTACTGGCACCCAGATGCCCTCGATGCGCACGAAGGTCTCCAGATTGGTAGTGGAGTAGAAGCCGTCGGGGAAGACGCCGTCTTGGGGGGCGGGTTGCAGTCGGGCGTTGTCCTGCGAGATAACCGCGCCGTGCTGCTGCACCTCATGCAGGGCGCGTTGCAGCTGCTCTTCGCTGGGGGCGCGCACCAGTATCTCGGCGTGGCTGGTCTCCTCGCGCGACTTGCCGATGCGGAACTCCCGAATTTCGTAATCCACGCCCTCAGCCACCAAGATGTCCAGCACCTTCGATAGCGTCAGCGAGTCGATGATATGCCCGTCGAGCGTAATCAGTTCGGTGTACATGGCTACCTCCCCCGTTACGGCTGTAGCTGCAGCCACTCGTCCCAGTGGGTGGCTCGAGCGAAGGCGAGCAGGTTGTAGCGCGTCTCGAACTCGCTGGGGCGTGGCACGTAGATGGACAGCCCGCGCGAACGGTTCACGCGTCGGTTGCTATGCGCTTCGGCAATCACTGCTTGCGATAGTGCGCTCTGCACGCCGTTGATAGCGTCGGTTAGCCCTGGCGAGCTGGGCAATCGAGCGCGCAGCTGCTCTGTGTAGTCCCAAAGGTCTTTGAAAGTATATTCCGCGTATGCTTGGGCGTTCTCGCGGGCAGCTGCCACCGCAGCGTGGTCAGTTGCCACTTGCAGAAGCACCCGCGCCAGCACGTCCACCTTCTGCGCGACGTTCTCGATGAGAGAAGCATCCAGCGCGGACTGCGTGATGTTGTCCGTGCGGTCTGCCCCGTAGTAGTTGATGGTTTGGATGACGATCTGCACGGCGAGGTCGCGTGCCGAGATGTTGGGGTTGGACACAACGGGTGCCAGAATGCGGTGATAGGGGTAGCCCGGCGCAGGCGGGCTCTCCTCGGAACCCACGATGTAGTCGCCGAGATTGCGTATCTCGTAGGCGACCTCCAACATCTGCATTAGCGAAGCGTCGAAGGCGATAATGTCCCACTTCACGCCCACGCTCAGCGCAAGCGGCAGCTCCCAAATGCGGATGTGATTGCCCGTGTTATCGTCATAAGAGACGCCACGTGCGAAGATGTTCAACCTATCGCGATACGCCCGCCAGCCCGCGCCGTGATTCCAAATGACTACCATGTATTTGCGAGCGGGGAAGGAACGTATCCCCCACTGCAGAAAATCGCGCAGCGTGGTCGGACTGCCCATGTCTACTCCCGCCCCCATGTCCACCAGCAGGTTAGAGTTGACCGTTTCAGGGTCGTTGTCTTTGGTGACGTAATAGCGTCTGGTGGTGCGCCAGTCGCCGTTGCTGCTGTCGTAGCCCGCGATGCGCTTCCACTGCACCACGATATTCACCCTGTCGGTGGAACCGAGCTGCTCCATCTCGTTCATGTCGTCCACGCTGTCTGGCTCCAGGTTGTTCGCAGCGTTCATAAACACGAGGATTGTCCACTCCCGCGTAACGGTCTGCACCCCGATTACAGCGTTTGCGCTCAGTGCTAAGTCATCTACACTTGCGGTCACCGTGACATTGCCCGGAGCCAGCGCACGGACAACGCCGTCTGATTGCAGGTTGACGACACTGCTATCGCTGACACTCCACCGCACCGTGGTGCCTGCGGGCAACAGCAGATAGCGTCCCTGCGCGTCTACCCCCAGCACCGACAACGGCATTATCTGACCCGGCGCAAGGTTGAGCAAGTTAGGTAGAATGGCGAGAGACACGGGCGTGCCGCCCGTGGCGATGTTCAGCCGATATGTTGTGTCCGACACTATTTGTATGCTGACATCGCCAGTGGCAACCGGCGCGCCGATGGCGTTCTGATTGTTGTAAACGAAGAGCTGCAGACGGTATAAACCGCTCTCGAGCTGAGCAGTCCACCCGATAGAAGGCGAATCCGAGCGGCTTAGCACCGTTTCCTGGATCAGTTTGTCCGCTCGGTGAAGGATGACGCGCACCGCATGAGGGGAAGAGGGGTCACCGCGGTTGCCAGTCCAGATGACCGTCAATACCAGACCGCCAGAACCAACGTCTGGTGGAACGGTGCCGCTCTGAAAGGTTCCACATCCCGAAAGAGCCAATACGCCAAGCAACAGAGCCACGATAAATCGCCAACGACGTAGTGTCAAGAACCGTAAACCTCCTTCTCATCTAGCTTGAATATATCGATAAGTGCGATAGCCAGTCCGTTTTGCTCAATAGGGGGTGCGACGTAGTGCGCAATCTCCTTAACGGCGGGTTTGGCGTTACCCATTGCCACCGCATATCCCGCCCAACGCAGCATCGGGATGTCGTTGTTGCCGTCGCCGATAGCCAGCACACGCTCGCGCGGCACGCCCAGCTGGTGAGCCAGCCGTTGCAGGGTGCGGGCTTTGTTCGCTCCCGGGTGCATGAACTCCAGATACTCGTCGTTGCTCTTGATGATGTTCAGCCGATTGCCAAACTGTTGCAGGAACTGCTCTCGTAACGTATCGGTCGTTTCGGGGTTGTCAATCAGGATGAGTTTGGTTGGCGACTGCCCCCGGAAGCGTGTGAGGCTGCCCACTGGCTCGATCACTGAACCCGTGCGCTGGTGGTACAGTCGCGACCAGGCTGTTTCTTCCCTCACATACAGGTGGTCGTTCAGGTAGTAGTTCAGGTGGTAGCCGTTCGTTTCACAAAAGTCTACGATGGCATCGGCGAAGGCGGCTGGCACGGTGAGATGGAACCAGATGAAGCCATCGCGCGGGTGTTTGACCATCGCGCCGTTATAGGAGAGGATGGGGGCATTCAGTCCTGCCTCATGCCAGAAACGTTCGGTGGCAGCGTGCATCCTGCCCGAGGCGATGACCACGTATGCCCCTTTCTGGGCTACCGCGTGCATCGCCCGCAAGTCCACTAGAGAACAGCGGTTCTGCTCATCCGCCAGTGTGCCGTCCAGATCCACTGCGATTAGGTCAACGGGCGGCGATGCCATCTTGAACCCCTTCGCTGATTCAGTCCGTTTTGTTCTCTACTATCCCACTTCGCCAGCTCCTTTTGCTTGACGGAGCGGGACCGCGCCAACCGCTGTACATCGCCCAACCAATCCAGCCCGGCTCTTGGTCACTACCCAGCGTTCGCACCTCGTTCCCTCGTCGTTCGCGCACCTTCACTGGATAGCAATTGCCTGCAAAGGCAATCTCGCGCAGTCCCATCACACACAACGAGGCGTCCACGATATCAAACAGCGGACGACGGTCACTCTCCTCCGTGCCGAAACCGTAAACAAACATGCCCAGCACCTCTGTGCGTCCACCGTCGCTGGTGAGAACCCTCACGCCGCGACCCTCGTTCTTCATGCCCAGCACCCACAGGTCGCCACCCCGATTTTGCACTAGCCCGACATCGCTATCGCCCTCTGGGTTGAGCTGACGCGCCCACGCTTTTTGCCCCCGCTTGCGCAGCTCCAAAAACCCCGACACGTTGGTTGCGAAGATGTCTCCTCCGCCATTCCCGACCAGCAATACGCCACCGCTCTCCATCACCAGCGTGCGCGACGCAGAGCGGTTTTCCAGAGTAACAGGCGGCCCCCCAAACGCATCCAGGTTTTGAAACTTGACCACTGGCGCCGAACGGTCGTCTACGATAAAACGCCCCTCAGGACCTCCCATGATTCGCCCAAAGCCCAGTCCGATGATATGGCGCACGCTGCCATGCACGCGCACGGGACGTTCCAGATTATACCAGTTGGGGTCAGTTCCCCCGATGCCGCGCAGGTAGACGGTGGTCTTGCCCTGAGCCGCGGCGGCATCGATGGCTTTTTGTATCGCCTCGGAGTCGTCCTGGTTGTCTCCCGCTTTGGCGCCGAAGTCGTTGGCGCAAACCCAGCGTGATGGATTGGTCTCCCATGGCACGACTGGCTCCCGCTTGATGGGCAATCGCAGGGCGCGCTCGGGCGCATCAAACAGCTTCTTGACTTCGTGCGAAACATACTCTTCGATGAACGGTGTCTTCACATCGCCGCCCGGTGTCTCTCCTTTCAACGCAAGGCGGTAGCCGCGAGTGCGCACGTTTCGCGCGTAAAGCACACTCCGATTGTGGATGGCATAATCGCCCGGCGTTCGTGTAATAAATCGTGCGTTCACCAGCGCGACCACACCACCCCACCACGTCCAATCGTTGGGAAAGTCGCAAAAAAGTCCGAGTGGTGTGTTCTCCACCGTTAGGTCTTCGATGCCGACGGCGGTCCCGCTCACGTAGACGCCCAGTTTACGACAGTTGCGGATGGTGATTCGGGATAGCGTATGCCCCCAGTTCCACTGACACACGATGCCCGTTTCAAAGCCGTCTACCACCACGTCCTGAATCAGGTTGGGGCTGCTCTGGTCGATGAAGCCTGCGTTAATGCCCACCTTACCCCTGCCAATCACGCGCACATTCTTGATGATACCAGTGTTGGTGGCGCACCAGCGGATTCCGTCGGTTTCCGGGTTGTTGCCCACATCCACGGTGAAGTTGTAGAGGTTGCGCATGAACCAGTCCGCTGAGGTCGGGCCGCTCTCGCTAGGATGGGTGCGAATCACCGCATTGCAGTCCTTCACTCCGTCGTCGAGACGGATGACCACACCGTCGCGCGTCTCGCCGTAAATCCACGGACCGATAGCGGCGTTCACGACTAGGGTGCGCGTCACCCGATATACTCCATTGGGCAGGTATAGTATCCGCGTCGGTCCGCCGATGCCACAGCTAGCGTCAATCCCCTTCTGCAGCGCGTCGGTATCGTCGGTCACCCCGTCGCCTTTGGCGCCTAGGTCGCGCTTTGCGTCTATCACCGATGGGTCTTTTGGAAAAACGATACGAAAAGTGGCTGCCTGCGGGACAGGCGTTGACCTTGCCCCCTGTGCCTGCAGTGTGGTGGTTGCAGAGGCTGCCGTAACCACCAACAGCGCCACCCAGAGCAGGCGTGAATAAAAGAGTTGTCTCCTCATGCCTACAGGATACACGGTTTGCGGGGCGGTGTCAAGATTGGTATTGGGAAGCCAGCTCCTGCATCGGCATTGTGCAAAGGCGGGTATAATGCAGGTATGCACGCGATTTTCGAACATGCAGAGGCGGTGCTGTTTGACCTTGATGGCACGCTTGTTGAGACGGGCATTGACTTCTCGAAACTGCGTGCGACGAGCCTGCAGCTGATTGCCGAATACGGGATAGATACTTCCCCGTTGCAGGAGTTGGATGCGCTGAGCGCGATAGAGCGTGCGGTAGATGCCCTGCGGCAGTTAGGAAAAGAGGCAAAAGGTCTCGAATTGCGAAAGCGTGCCTTTGCCCGCCTGCAGGCGATGGAGATGGCATACTGTGCTTCGCCACGACCGGTGCCTGGCATGTACGACCTGCTATGCGCACTGCGTTCACACGGCGCGCGGATTGCCATCATCACCCGCAACGACCGAGAAGTGGCACTCCGTACACTGCATACGCTCCAAATCTCGCATGACCTGCTGGTGAGCCGCGACGACGTGCGGCAGGTGAAGCCCCATCCCGAGCATGTGCAAGTGGTGCTGCGGCAATGGGGCATCGTGCCAGCGCAGAGCGTGGTGGTGGGCGATTACTGGATGGACGTCGAGGCGGGCAAGGCGGCAGGCTGTCGCACCGTGGGTATCTGGCGGCTGGACGTGCCCATCAACCCCTTCCGCCACCATCCGCCCGACCTGCTGGTGCGTGAGCTGAGGGAGCTGCTATGACCCTCTCCGTATTGATTGTCAACTGGAACACGCGCGATTTGCTACGGTCGTGCCTGCAGTCGTTGCGCCGCTACCCCCTGCGCGAGCCGATGGAGGTGTGGGTGCTGGACAACGCTTCCTGCGACGGAAGTGCGCAGATGGTGCAGCAGGAGTTCCCCGAAGTGCGTCTCATCGTGTCGGATTGCAATCTGGGCTACGCAGCGGGCAACAACATGCTAATTCAAAAGGCGCAGGGCGAGTATCTTCTTCTGCTCAACCCCGACACGGAGGTCACCGAAGGGGCGCTAGATACCGCTTTGCGATACATGCAGGCGCACCCTGAAGTGGGCGCGCTTGGCGCGAAGCTTATCCACCCTGACGGGCGCGTGCAGCGTTCGGTGCGCGCCTTCCCGGAACCGCAGGCGGTGCTGTGGGAGTATTTGGGATTGGCGAAGCTGTTTCCCCGCTCGCGCCGCTTCGGTGCCTACCGCATGACGTGGTTCACCTATGAGCAGATTGCGGAGGTCGACCAGCCGATGGGCACGTTCCTGATGCTGTCGCGGCGGGCGGTGGAGGATGTCGGGCTGATGGACGAGCAGTTCCCCATCTTCTTCAATGAGGTGGACTGGTGCTATCGGGCGAAGGCGCGAGGGTGGAAGATCGTTTTTCACCCCGAAGTGGTCATCGTTCATCATGGCGGGGCAAGTACGCGACAGATACGCCCGCAGATGATATGGGAATCGCATCGCTCCCTGCAGAAGTTCTATCAGAAGCACTACCGGCACCGGCTGGCCAAACCCGTATACGGGTGGATAATCGCAAGTATCTCCCTGAACGCCTGGCTGCGCACGCTGGGCAAGGGGCGCGAGGGCTGGCAGTGTGAACGAAAAGCCTGATGTCAGCGTGATTGTGGTCAACTGGAACACGCGCGACGACCTGCGCGAGTGCCTGCGCTCGTTGCAACCGTCACACCATCCGGGCGTGCAGCTGGAGATTATCGTGGTGGACAACGCCTCGTGGGATGATAGTGTAGCGATGGTCAAGCGTGAGTTCCCTGAGGTGAAGCTGATTGAAAACCGCCTGAACGAGGGCTTTGGCAAAGCGCACAACCGCGCGGCGCAGCTGGCGCAGGGACGCTATCTGTTGCTGCTCAACCCCGACGCCACCGCCCATCCGGGCTCCATCAAGGCACTGGTGGACCACGCTGATGCTCATCCTGACATCGGTATCATCGCGCCCAAAGTGCTGAACCCCGATGGCTCGCTGCAATACTCCTGCCGCCGCTTCCCTGTGTACGAGGCAGGGTTGTTCCGCAACACATTTTTGGGAAGGCTGTTCCCGCAAAACCGCTTCATACGAGACTACCTGATGACCGACTTTGACCACGCGCACACGGTAGAGGTGGACTGGGTGTCGGGCTGTGCGATGGTGGTTCGGCGGGAGGCATGGCAGCAGTTGGGCGGCTTCGATGAGCGGTTCTTCATGTATTGCGAGGATGTGGACCTGTGTTGGCGGGCGCATGAGCTGGGCTGGAAGGTGGTATACCATCCCGAAGCGGTGGTCACGCACGCCATTGGACACAGTAGCGACCAGGCGGTCAATGCCATGATTCGGCAGTTCCACCGCAGTCACCAACTCTTCTTCAACAAACACTATGCCCGTCGGTTGCCCATCTGGAGCCGGATATTTGTGCCGCTCGGGTTGTGGCTGCGAGCGAACCTACTGATTGCGCGGAACTACTGGATTGCTGCACGGCTCAAGCTGTTGGGCAGGTAGCGCCGATGACCGCCCGCTGTCCACACAGGATTCGCGGCGTGGACAGGGGAATCGGGAGCTGGAGGAGGTACCGAAGAGATGCTGCGGAAGCTACCCCATTCGCACACCTGCTTCGTCTGCGGGCAGAGCAATCCCAAAGGGTTGAATGTTCGGTTTTACGCCGATGAGCATGGGGCAATGGTTCCCTTGTATCTGCATGAGGAGCAGATGGGTTACCCAGGCATAGCACATGGCGGCGTGCTAATGAGCATTTTGGACGAGCTGATGGGCTGGGCAGCTACCCTACAGACGGGCGAGTTCAGCGTGTCTGCCGAAATCAACACCCGTTTTCTCAAGCCAGTGCCGCTGCACACGCCGCTGACCGCCCGTGCGCAGATGACTCAGCGACGCGGCAGGGTGTGGTATGCTCATGGCGAAATCGTGGACGAGAAGGGAACCGTGTACGTTCGCGCCATCGGCAAGTATGTGTCCATCGGTAAGGAGCGCACTGCCGAGATATTGAATCTGATGATACATGACCCCGACGCCGTTTCACCAGGGGAGCTACGGCAGCAATTTGAGCAACGCGAACACGATGGGGAGTGAGGCGCTGTGTCTGAGCTGCGTCAGGATATCGCTACCAAGCGATGGGTGATTGTCGCCCACGAGCGTGCCCGACGACCGCATCAATTTGTCAAGCAGGTGGGGGTTCGGCAGGAGCCAGACCACCGCGATGACTGTCCTTTCTGCGAGGGCAATGAGACCCAAACACCGCCAGAGGTCTACGCTTGGCGCGAGCAAAGCGAACCCAACCAGCCTGGCTGGAAGGTGCGCGTGGTGCCCAACAAGTTCGCTGCCCTATCGCCTGCGGCGAAGTGGGGAGTACAGCATCCAGAGATTTTCACCACTATCAGCGGCTATGGGGCGCACGAGGTGATTATCGAAACGCCGCAACACAATCAGACTTTGGCAACCCTACCACAGGAGCAGGTAGAGTTGGTGTTGCAGGCAGTGCTGCAGCGGATGCGCACGCTGGCACAGGATGAGCATATCGCTTTCGTGCAGGTGTTTCGCAATCACGGCGCGGCGGCGGGCACGTCGCTCGTGCATCCCCATTCGCAGCTGATTGCCACGCCGATTGTGCCGACGAATATCCGCGAGGAGATAGAGGAGGCGCGCCGCTTCTACGATGACCGCGTCCACTGTGTGTACTGCTACCTGCTGAAGAAGGAACAGGAACAGAACGAGCGCATTGTCATGGCTACAGACCGCTACGTGGTGTTGGCGCCGTTCGCCTCGCGCTTCCCCTTTGAGCTTATGGTCTTGCCGCGCCGCCACGCAGCGTCGTTCATTTTCGACGCCAAACGTGAAGACCTTGCCCCGCTGGCGGATGTGTTGCGTCGCACCCTGCTGTTGCTATACCACGCGGCGAACAACCCCGACTACAACGCCGTGTTGCACACCGCTCCCATTCGCGACAGCTGCTTGGACTATTATCACTGGCATATAGAGATAATGCCGCGCCTGACCACGCCTGCGGGGTTTGAATTGGGCACTGGCATCTACATCACTACGGCTATTCCCGAAGAGACTGCCGCCTACCTGCGCGAGCAGGCGCAGCGAGTGGGGTAACGTACAGAGGCAGCCCTGCCCAGCTGCCTCTTTAGCTATGGTGTTGCACCACTGGGAGGGGGCGGCGTCGACAAGGCAGGCGGCTGCGGCTCTTGCATCTGCTGTAGCTGTTTAATCTCTTCCTGCCACCGGCGGTTGAAACGAGGTATCTCGAAAGACACCTTCGCCTGCGCCCGCATCTGCATCAGCTCGCGTCCCAGCTGCCGTCTGCTTTTAGCCTGCATCAGCAAGCGGCGTAGGTCTTCCTTGACTTCGTCCAGTGAGCGCACCTGACGCTCTTTCTTGCCCAGCACCTTAAAGATAATCCAGCCATCCGTGAGCTTGCCGGGTGCCGACGGTAGCTTGATAGGCTGGGGCGGGGTGACGCCGCCTACTGGGGTTTTCTGTAACGTTTGCCAGAGATAGGGGAACTGCTTGAACGTGTCGTCGGTCTCGCGCAGCCACACCCCTCCCGTCCCCTGCGGCATAGCGGGTAGCTGGATGGAGTGCTGCACCGAGACCGCATGAAAGTCGGTGCCCTTCTTCAGCAGCGATTGTACCTCCTCCAACTTCTTGCGGTTGTCCACCAAGATTAGGGCCACTTGCACCTGGGCAGGGATAGTAAACTGCTGGATATTTTGCTGGTAGGCTTTTTTTACCTCCTCATCGCTAACGGTGATGCCTTTGGTCAACAGCTTAAACGCTGCCAGGTCTACCTTGATGTCCTGTTTGAGGTCTTCCTGCGTATAGCCTAGCGTTTTCAGACGCTCGTGGAAGCCGGGCAGCTTCTTCTGACGCTCTAGCTCCCGTTGAACCTCCTCGTCAGTCGGCATCACCTTCTCTTTTTCTGCCATCTCGAGAATAATGTGCCGGTCTACCAGCATTCGCAACGCAAGGTATCCCGCTTGTTCGCGGACTAGGCGTCCCGTCACCGGGTCGCGCACGGGATTTTCGCCCTGCGTGAGCGGCACAGCCATCCGCTCCAGCACTTTGTAGTATTCCGCCTGGCTGATGGTCTTGTCGTTGACCTTGCCGATGGTGTTCCTGCCACAGGCGGCAGCCACCACCAAAATCGCTACTGGAACCGCCACCCACAGCGATAGGTGTTTTCGCATTGTGGTTCGTTCTCCTCTCATTCGTGCGTTTCCTCATCCTTCTGGACCATCGGGTCTAGCACAGACTGCCCACCCCCGTGTTGCTGCGGCGTCTGTGGGGCACGCAGCTGCAAGACCAGCAGCACCTCCCCCTCTGCCACGCCGGTCTGGCGCGCAATCTCCCGCACATCGCAACCAGAGTCCGCCAGTGCCAGAATGCGCTCCACTGGCACGCGCCGGTTCTCGCCCTGCCCATCTGGGGACGGAGATGATGGTAAGTCAGGCACCTGTGCCTGCAGCGCGTGTAGCACCTGCTCGGCTCGCGTAATCCGTTCTTCTAACTGCCCGATGACCTGCGTCGCGGTGGTGCGCACCTCTTGCAGGGTCTGCCGCAACTCCGTATGGAGTCGTTCTAACTGCTCACCCTGTTGCTGCGCAGACACCTGACGCACCAGCAACTGCAGCTCCTCGCGCACGCGCAGCACCATCATCCCGGCCAAGACCAGCAGAGCGGCTTGCGCCAGCAAGAACAAGAGCTCCATCAAGGCACCTTCATCACGGCGTGCACCGGACGATTATCTTCCAGCCGCACTCCCGATACCACCCAGATACAGGCATCCTCGCTGTCGGCACGGCTACCGCGGAGATGCACATACAACACGCCAAGCCGTTCGTCTATTTCCAAACGCGCCACCGCGTGGGCTGGCACAGGGTAGTATACGCTCCGCACGCGCGCACATCCTTTCGCGGTTCGTTGCAACGCCTCCTGACACTGGCGTCGGTACGCTTCAGGGAGCCCCTCCACAGGCAAGGCGTACCGTACCATCGGCAAACGCCACACCAGTGAGGAACGTGCGCTCCGGCTGCGAAAACGGTCGACAGCTACCCACCGCGTCCGGCAGTTCCAGCGCGTCGACGCTACGAAGACCCTACCTGGTCTGGATAAACGATACACATGGACGCGGACAGTAGGGCGACGCCTGCATAATAATACGCAATAGGCGAGGGGGGATGTTGCATGACGCGTCGCGAGTTGGTGCGCGGTGATGCGAATCGCTAAAGACAGGGCATAATGCCGCGCCCGAGCGGAAGGGGCACACGCGGTGCGCACGGACACAGACGGTTTAGGAAGTCTGCTCACTGCAACGGCATGTGCCAGCATGGTTAGATGTTGCGCTCGGCAGGCTATCGGGCGCAGTCGACACAGGCGCGGCGGCGAAGCCTGCAGCGTCACAGCGATGGATCTTGGGAGAGGTATGGCGAGAGTTCCCCCATGCACCAGTGACGCATCGGCGGGAAACGCCCACGTGCCGACTCGGAGCCAGAACCGTCCCCACCACGAGGCGTTCACGCGGCATCCTGCTCCTCTCGTACGGCGCGCACCGCCTGTTGCAGACGGCTCAGAGGCTCCAGTACATCCATAGTGCGTGCGGCGGCTGTCAGAACCTCCAACGCTTGACGTTGCAAGGT
>Ga0272447_1000288_pt1 | contig 39026 bp, 34 predicted proteins | sample YNPCB0133_FD_194589 | JGI IMG/M metagenome (GOLD analysis project Ga0272447, IMG submission 194589) | Hot spring microbial mat communities from Yellowstone National Park, WY, United States - YNP-CB-013-3 | ecosystem: Environmental > Aquatic > Thermal springs > Hot (42-90C) > Sediment | place... | reverse complement strand
GGGGGACAATCGGTGTATCACTTGCATGTGCACTTACTCGGCGGTCGCAAGATGACCTGGCCGCCGGGATAGCCATTGAGGCGAGACGAACATGAAATTTCTGATCACCGGAGGCGCCGGCTTTCTCGGCGCGGCGCTGGCCAATGCGCTGGCCCGCCGCGGCCACGTCGTGCGCGTGATTGACGACGTCAGCGCCGGCGACCCCAGCCAACTCGACCCATCTGTGCACTTCACGCGCGGCGACGTAAACGACGTGCCAAAGTTGTGGTCGCTGCTGCAGGGCGTGGATTGCGTCTACCACCTGGCCGCGCGGGTATCGGTGCCGGAGTCCATCTTGTATCCGCGCGAATACAACGCCACCAACGTCGGGGGCACGGTCTCGCTGCTTCAGGCGGTGCGCGACGCGGGGGTGCGCCGGCTGGTGTTCGCCTCATCGGGCGCAGTGTACGGGGAGCAACCCGAGGAACGCGCCTGTGAAGACGCCATCCCTAACCCCAGCTCGCCCTACGCCGTGAGCAAGCTGGCAGCGGAATATTACGTCAATACGATCGGCGCGCTGTGGGGGATCGAGACGGTGATCCTGCGCGTGTTCAACGCCTACGGACCCGGGCAGCAATTTCGGCCATCGCACCCGCCGGTCGTGCCGGCGGTGGTGCGCCAAGCCCTCGGCGGCGGCTCGATCGTCATCCACGGCAGCGGCCAGCAGCAGCGCGACTTTGTCTACGTGGATGACGTCGTCAACGCGCTCATGGCGGCTGCCGTGGCGCCGAACATCAACCGCTTGATCATCAACGTCGGCAGCGGCATCCCCACCAGCGTGAACGAGCTGGTGCAGACCGTAGGCCGCGTGCTGGGCAAGCAGCTCACTCCCCTCCATGTGACCTCGGAGAGCGGCGGGGTCACGCGCCTATGCGCCGACCTGCGGCGGGCCAGAGAGCGGCTGGGCTACGCGCCGCAGGTCTCGCTGGAGGAAGGCATCCGCCGCACCATCTCAGCCTTTCAAGAGAAGATGAGCATGGCTGCGGCGCGCCATCTCTCGTGATCGAGATCAAACATCTCAGTCAGCAACGCAAAGGACAGCGCGTCCTGGATGAGATCACGCTCTCCGCGCCAGGCGGTGCCATCCTGGGGATAGTCGGACCGCGCGGGGCCGGCAAAACCAGCCTGCTGCGCATCCTGGCCACGCTGGACACGCCCACCGCGGGCGATGCGCTCATCGCGGGCTATTCCGTGAACCACCAGCGCGCGCAGGTTCGCCCGTTGATCGGCTATCTGCCGGCTGCGCTGGGCGTTTATGCTGACCAAACCTGCGCTGAATACCTCGCCTTCTTCGCCGCGTGTTATGGCATACCCGCACGCGAGCGCCCCGCGCTGGTATCGGACTTGCTCCGCCTGGTAGAGCTGTATCACCGCCGCGACGACCCGGTTGACCGCCTCAGCCCTGCCATGCGCCAGCGGCTGGGGCTGGCGCGCGCGTTGGTTCATGACCCACTGGTATTGTTGCTGGACGAGCCGATGCGCCTGCTCGACCCGCGCGCCCAGGTGGAGCTGCGCGAAACGTTGAAGGCGCTGACCGAGATGAACAAGACAATCGTGATGACCTCCACCAGCCTGGCCGAAGTCCAGGATATTTGCACGCACGCGGCGATCCTCCGGGATGGCCAGCTGGTCGAGTCCGGCCCACTGGAGTCCATCACGCCGTCGCACCGCCGCATCGTCATCAAGCTGCTGGGCGACCCACAGACTGCGCTCAGGCTTGCCCTCTCCGTTAACGGCGTCGTGGAGGCGCAATTCGTCGCCGGCTCACCACTTCCGGGCGCCCGCCCAGCCCTCGCGCTGCTGAAGGAGATGCACGTCACCTTCGACGGCGGCTACGCCGACGCCAGCGCACTGCTTCGCGCACTGATGCACAGCGGCGTTCAGGTGGTGAGCTTTCAGGAGGAGTGAACCCCATGTCCGCCGACATAGGGCTGCGCCTTAACCCGATCCTCGTTCACGAGTTTGAGCGGCAGATGCGCAGCCGATACACCCATCTCGCGCTCACCGTCTACCTCGTCGTCGTAGGCAGCCTGGCTGTGTTGCTATACACCACCAGCTTCCTGAGCAGCACACGTACGGTGGGGAGCAACGGCGCGGTCGGCGCAGCGGTGTTCTACTTCCTCGTCGGCGTGCTGTTGATACTGACCACCTTTATCGTGCCCGCCATCGCCGCGAACGCAATCAGCGAAGAACGGCAGAGCTTGACGCTCGATCTGCTGCGGCTGACCCCATTTGGCGGGGGATACATCGTGCGGGCCAAACTGGCTGCCAGGTTCGGCTTTGCGGTGTTGCTGCTGATCGTGATGCTGCCGTTGTTCAGCTTAGCCTTCATGCTGGGCGGCGTAGAGCTGCGGGAGCTGGGCATCGCCGTCGGCATCGTCTTGATGTCAATGCTGACTTACCTGCTGATAGGGATATGCGTCTCGGCGCACGCGAAGACGACGGCCGGCGCGCTGGCGTTGACCTACACCATCGTCCTGAGCACGGCGATCGGCACGCCGCTGATCGCGCTGCTCAACGCGGCCACTCTCTTTGGCCGGCTGCCGACAAGCCCACAGGACATCAGCGCCGTGCTCGCCGTGCTCCTCGACGCGGTGATCAATGCCGGCCTCGGCGTCAGCCCGATCAGCACAACCGTGTTTGCCTTATCCGGGCTTGCTTCAGACGCAAATATCTGGCTTAACGTCGGCTTCTCAGGATCCGCCGTCCTCCCGACGCCGCTGGTCTTCTTTATCGCTATACACCTGATCAGCAGCGCCGTTTGCTACGCCGGCGCCGTGCGGCGCGCCAACGCGCCGGATTAATTCCAGCGCGAGGCCGCGCCCGCCAGCTCCACGATGTGCTGCTTGATCACCGCGGCATCCGCCGCGTCTGGCCAGTTGCGCAAGTACTCCTCCAGCAAGGCCACAGCCTGACGCCGCTTCCCCAACAGGCCATAGAGCAGGCCCAGGTTGCGCGTCTCGCTTGGATTACCGGGGTTCAAGATGAGCAGGCGCTCGACCACCTTTGAGGCGCGATAGAAATCGCCGGCGGCCGTGTAGAAGTTCTTCAGGTTATTCAACATGCGCATGAGGATGTAGCGCGCATTCACCGGATTGAGGAATGCCTCGCTAAAAGGCAAGCGTCCATCGGTCAGCGACCGCACGCGCTCGCGGCAATCATCCTCGGAGAGGATCGCGCCACGATGAAAAGGATCGAGGTAGATCACCTGCCCGGAATCGAGCACCACGCGGACGATGAAGTGACCGGGCAGCCCCACCCCTTCGGCACGCACGCCAGTGCGCTGAGCGACTTCTAGGAACAAGACGGAGAGCGAGATGGGGATGCCCAATCGCCGCTCGAGCACCTCGTTCAGGAAGCTGTTGCGCGGATCGGTGTAGTTCTCGCTATCGCCGGTAAACCCAAGCTTGTCAAACAGGAACTGGGCCAGCATCAGCGCGGGTAAGTCCGCCGATGCGATCGTGCGGCCGGCGATTTCGGCCAGATAGTCCAGGCGGTCGAGATAAGCCGCGACGTCCAAATCCGGATACTCGAACTGCCCCATCACCAGCGCCGCACGAGCCAGGTTGATCGCCTCGGCGGGCCGGTTGACTTCTTGGGCAAACGCTTCTAGTGCTGCATCCAGAGGTGTGCTTGCCATACACAATGTTACCATTACTCATCCAATGACCACACACCTACTGCAAAGCGACCACGAGGGAGACGCCTTTCGACCCCCCGATCGCGCTGCCCTGCTCGGCAAGCGGGTACCTGTCTTGGACAAGGGTTGGGTGGAGTTACAAGACCTGATGGGAGATGACCTCGCCATCGTCAACGCCGCGCGGGTCTCGTTTCTTGGCGAGAGCAAGGGCAGCCAGAAAGACAAAAGGCTGCTGTTCTACCTGATGGAGCACCGCCACACCAGCCCGTTCGAGCAGGTGGAGTTCAAGTTTCGCGTGCGTGCGCCGGTGGTAACGTGGTGGCAATGGGTGCGCCACCGCACCTGGCAGTTTAACGCCCAATCCGGGCGCTACGTGGCGTTTGAGGAAGATGATTTCTACGTGCCGGCCGCTTGGCGTCGGCAATCGCCATCCAACAAGCAAGCCAGCCTGGGGGAACTGACGCCCGATGCGGGTGAACCACTCACCCAGGCCTTGCTAGACCACTACGAGCGCAGCTATCAGCTCTATCGGCAAGCGCTGGCAGCCGGCGTCGCGCGCGAGCAGGCGCGCCTCTTTCTGCCGGGGTTTGCCGTGTATTACACCTGGGTGGCCAAGGTCGATGCGCACAACCTCATGCACTTCCTCAGCCTACGGATGGCCGAGGACGCCCAGTATGAGATTCGCGTCTATGCGCGCACCATCTACGAGCATTTCTTCAAGCCTGCCCTGCCCTGGACAGCCGAGGCATTTGAGACATTCATCCTCGCCCGCCTGACCCAACAAGCGTGAGACGGAACGGAATACGGAATACGCACTACGCAATACGGAATACGTATTTCGTATTGCGTATTTCGTATTGCGTATCACACAGTGTGCATTTGCTAAACGGCCAATCCGGTTACCCTGATGTCACTTTCTTATCAGCAAGCGCTGCGCAACGAGCGGCTGAACGCGATTGAGGTCACCTTGGCGACGCCGTTCATCGTCATGGTGACGCAGTATGTGCCCGTGTTGGTGGCGCGGCTGGGGGCTTCGCCGCTGCTGCTCGGCATCCTCACCTCCGGCGCCGCGCTGATGCTCACCCTCGCTTCGGCGCTTGGGCCGGCTTGGCTGCGCCGCGTGCCCGATTGGCCGCGCAACATGACCATCCCGCTGCTGATCTGGCGCACTGTGCTGATCCTGACGCCGCTCTGCTTGTTCCTTCCGGCGTATCAGGCCGAGGCGATCGTGGCCGCTGTGGTCATCTTACACTTCGCGGCCGGCCTCGGCGTCTATGCGATCACAACCTTTCTGGCGCGCATGACCCTGCCCGAGCGCGTCGCCCGACTGGTCAGCATGCGCTGGACCATGCTGGGCGTCGGAATGGCGATCTTTACTGTGTTCCTAGCAGCCATCCTCGATGCTTTCCCCCTGCCGGTCAACTTTATCGCGGCCTGCGCCTTGGCGCTGGGCATCGGCTCGACGAGCATCGCTGTGTTAAGCAAGGTACAGGTCGCGCCGCCTGCCCATCCGTCCGCTGCGCGGTCGCGCGCCGACGCACGGGCTTTCCTCGCCCACGCCCCAGCGCGCAATTATCTGATCATCACCTTGCTCACGCAGATCGGGGTGAACGCTCCTGGGCCGCTGATCACGTTGCAAATGGTGCGCGTGCTGCAGGCGACGAATGTGGAGTATGGCTGGTACCTGGCCATCTACTGGCTTAGCCTGGCGCTGGTCGGCCTGTTCGTGCCCCAGCTCACCGACCGCTTTGGCAACGCCAAAGTATTCGCTGGGTCGTGCCTCGGCTCGGGGTTACAGTTGGTGACATTGGCGATCGCGCCGTCGCTGCCGGTCACCTGGCTGGCCGGCTTCATCGGCGGGGCAACTTCGGTCGCGCTACAGGTGACCTCTTATGCGCTGATGGTGCAGTGCGCGCCGCCGGACAAATTTGAAGGATATGTAGGGGCGCACTCAACGGTGACGAACTTCGCGCTATTCGCTGGCCCGCTGGTGGTGTCGGCGCTAGTGGATGACGGCGTGTCTATTGCCGTCGGGCTATTGATCTGCGCTGTGGTGCGGGCTGCGTCAGGTGTGCTGACTTTGCGCCTCTCCCTGACCGACCCAACGGCCTAGTAATACAAGCCCCAATTGGCAGCCGCCTGATCCTCCATCATGCTCGGATCCCAGGTCTCCAGACCCATCGTGACCTTGGCGACCCGCTGAGCGACCTCCTGCGTCTTTTGACGAACCTGCTCCACAAGCGCCGGCCCATAGGGGCAAAACGGCGTGGTGAGGATCATCGTCACGTTCACGCTGTCCGGCGTGAACTCCAGCTTGCGGATCAGGCCCAGCTCGATCACGCTCATGCCCAACTCCGGGTCATATACCTCACGCAAGGCTTGGCGCACTTTCTCCTCCAGTGCGCTGTATTCGTTCAGCGTGATTTTCGGTTGGTTGCTCATCGCCTTCAGTTCGTCACTCATCGTTCTATCGCCCTCCTCAAAAAGCGCATCCGCGTCAGTTTGTGGACAGTGCCGAGATTCTAACAGGTCGCCCGCTCGTGGCGGGCATGTGGGAGTCTCGCGCAGCCGCTTTAGGGACTTGGCTGTCGCGCAGCACGACGCCTCCCTTTCTTCTTCTGCTCGCAGGGATACAGTAGGGGCCGCACGCAGGGAAAGCGCGAAGACACATTCGCTTCGCCTCTATTACTGAACGCCAATCCCAGCATTGACAACCTTAAAAACCCGAGGTAAACTTTAAGCGTCAGTTGTGCGCACGGCACGGATGAGAAAGTGGGTCCATAGCCCACTTTCTTCTTTCCATGCAGGTATGAGGTCGCAGCGATGAAGAGCGAGTTTATCCTGGCGCTGAATCAGATTGGCACCGAGCGCAGCCTGCCGCGCGAGGTGATCGCCAAGGTCGTCGAGCACGCCCTGGTGCAGTCCTTTCGCAAGCACGCCAACATTATGAACAGCCAACAGGTGGCGGCGACTGTGGACTTGCACAGCGGCGAGATGCGCCTGTTCGTGGAGAAGGAAGTCGTTGAGGAAGTCCTGGACGAACGCACCGAGATATCGCTGGCGGAGGCGCGCAAACACAAGCCGGACGCCGAGCTGGGCGACTGCATCATGGTTGATGTGACGCCCAAAGACCTGGGTCGAATTGTTGCACAAAACACAAAACAGCTTATCATACAAAAGCTCCGCGAAGCAGAGCGAGATTTCCAATATAATCAATTTGTTGAGCGCGAAGGGGAGATCGTGCGCGGCATGGTACAAAGCATGCGCGGGGGCGATGTCGTGGTGAATTTAGGCCGCGTGGAAGCCACTCTGCCGCGCAAAGAACAAATCCCCGGCGAACGATACGAACCACAGCAACATATTCGCGCTTACGTCGTCGAGGTCAAGCGCAGCGGGCGCGGGCCGCAAATTACCCTTTCGCGCGCGCACAAAAATTTCCTGCGCCGGCTGCTTGAAGTGGAAGTGCCAGAGATCGCCAATGGGCTGGTGGAGATCAAAGCCATCGTCCGCGAAGCCGGCTCGCGCTCAAAAGTCGCAGTCGCAGCCCTTCAGCCCAACGTTGACCCCGTCGGCACGTGCATCGGTCAGCGCGGATCGCGCATCCAGAACATCATCAACGAGCTGAACGGTGAGAAGATAGATGTGATCGAGTGGAACGCCGACCCGACGATCTACATCGCCAAGGCGCTTGGACCGGCTAAGGTCCTCTCCGTCCATCCCATCGACGCCAAGAGCGCCCTGGTGATTGTGCCCAACGACCAGCTCTCGCTGGCCATCGGGCGCGAGGGGCAGAACGCGCGCTTGGCCGCCCGATTGACCGGTTGGCGGATTGACATCAAGAGCAGCAGCGAAGCACTCGGCGAAGCGCTAACCAAGATATCGGACGATCCGGACCTCCAGGCGTGGATGGGCGAGGAGATCATCCAGGCCATGCCGGCCTTGCGCGAGCTGCTCGTGCGCCAACGCACCCTGCCCACAGCATTCACCCAGGAAGAGTTCGCCTTGGTGCGACGGGTGGTGGATGGCGTGTTCGCCTATGAAACGGCGCGCCGCTCCAGCGTCAAAGCCGAGAGCGCGACGCCCGTCCAGCGAGAGACAGCGCAAAGCGAGCAACGCCAGCACGCTCGCCAGGCAGCACTCGCCGCCATTCCCAAGGCAGCTTATAACATGCCGATCTCCGAACTTGGCCTATCGCCCCGCGTGGCGCAGCACATCCTGGCCGCCGGCATCGCCTCGGTAGGCCAGCTCTTGGAATACGGCATCCGCGGCGACGAGGGATTCTTGTCCATAGAGGGCATCGGACCCAAAGCGCTCAGTGAGATCAAACAAGCACTCGACAAAGTGCTTGGGCATTGGCAAGTTGCCAACGCCGCCCAGCCGGCATCAGCCATCAGCGCCACAGCGGAATCCTCCCTCGCTTCGAGCGAATCCGAGGCTGCTCAAGAAACGACCGAGCAAGCCCAGCAATACTTCATCGAAGCGATGAACGAGGCGTTCGGAGAGATAGGCAACAGTGGCCCAGACGCGAAGGATAAATCGTGATGACAAAAGCGCACACTGCGGCACAGGATACACGCACAGAACAACCAAATAAACAGCCTCGTGGGCGCGGCCCCGCCCGACACGTCCCGATGAGGACGTGCATCGGCACCCGCACTCAGCATCCAAAGCGCGATATGATCAGGCTGATACGAACAGAGGATGGTCATATCGTGATTGACCAAACCGGCAAGCGAGGCGGCAGCCGCGGGGCCTATCTCTCGAAGAGTCGCAAGGCGGCCGAACTGGCGATCAAACATAAACGACTCGAAGCCGCGTTTGGCCAGCCGGTGTTGAAGGAAGATGAAGAGGCGATCTTGGCGTTCTTCAGCCAGTTCGATTGACCGCCATCGCACTGGCTGGCCGCGATATTTCTAGGATGACGGACGCAGGCTTTAGCCTGCGTTCTTATTGCTGCTGCTCCGCAGCGCGAATCTCGCCGAGATGGAGCAGAGATCTGAGCCGACGATCGGCCAACGATGGCCGGCTCAGGCCTCTCCTCCGATCGAAGCTGTAAATCGAAGCCGCGGAGCGCAGCGCGACCGGAGGTGAAACGATGGCAACAGAAACCAGAACCCCCGCCCGCTCGTCCCAGGGCAACCGCAGTGGCGGACGCAGCGGCGATGGACGGCGCGAAGGGCCACGGGCGCCACAGCCGGCACCCAGCGTCCCGCCCGACACGCCAAAGGTGCTCGAGCTACCAGCTTCTATCTCGCTGCGAGAGCTGGCGACGCGCATGAACGTCAGCCCGATCAATGTGATTCGCGAGCTGATGCAAAACGGCGTGATGGCCACGATCAATCAACAGTTAGATTTCGACACAGCCGCCATCGTCGCCAGCGCTTTTGGCTGGGAGGCCAAGCCCATACCAGCGGCGATCGAAACCCCAGCGCCGGAGCCGCCGACGCCTACCGACAGCAAGCCGGCCCCCACCGCCAAGGCCGTCACGCTTAAGCAGCGCTTGCTGGCAGAGGAGCAGGCCGGGGATAAGGACGCGCTCAAACCGCGTCCGCCGGTGGTCACCGTCATGGGCCACGTGGACCACGGCAAAACCTCGCTGCTGGACGCGATCCGCAAGACCGACGTCGCCAGCACCGAAGCGGGCGGCATCACCCAGCACATCGGCGCTTACATGGTCGAACATCAAGGCCGCAAGATCACCTTCCTAGACACCCCGGGCCATGAGGCTTTTACTGCCATGCGCGCACGTGGCGCACAGGTGACCGATATCGCCGTGCTCGTCGTCGCCGCCGATGACGGCGTGATGCCACAAACCCGCGAAGCGATCGCCCATGCGCGCGCCGCCCAGGTGCCAATCATCGTCGCTCTGAACAAGATAGATAAGCCCAACGCGCGGCCTGAGATGGTGAAGAAGGAACTCAGCGAACTGGGCCTCGTGCCAGATGAATGGGGCGGCAACACGCTGTTCATCCCGGTATCTGCCAAGCAGCGCATCGGCATAGAAGACTTGCTGGAGGGCATCCTGCTCGTGGCAGAATCCCTCGACACAATTAAAGCCAACCCCAACCGCAGAGCGGTGGGCACAATCATCGAAAGCCAGCTCAGCAAGTCCAAAGGGCCAATCGCCACTGTGCTGGTGCAAAACGGCACGCTGCACGTCGGGGATGCGTTCGTCGCCGGCAGCACGTATGGACGGGTGCGGGCGATGTTCGACTTCCGCGGACAGAGCGTGAAGAAAGCCGGCCCATCTACGCCGGTGAGCATTACCGGACTTTCCGAAGTGCCCATCGCCGGAGACATCCTCGAAGTCGTGGAGGACGAGCGGGTGGCCCGTGCGCTGGCCGAAGAAAACCAGGCCAAGGCAGCCAAAGAGAGCAATGCACGGCGCATCACCAACTTGGAGCAGTATTTCGCCCTGGCCAAGGCCAGCAAGGCGCGGAAGATGTTCTTCATTGTCAAGGCCGACACACAAGGGTCACTCCAGCCGCTTGTTGAACAGCTCTACAAGCTCAACCCTCCGGACACCGCCCAGAACAGCGAGGCCGTGCGCCTGGAGGTCATTCATCAGGGCACCGGCGACGTGACCGAGAGCGATGTGAACCTGGCGATTGCGTCCGGCGCCGTCATCCTGGGCTATGAAGTAAGCGTGGACACCGCCGCGCGCCGCAAGGCCGAGAGCAATCATGTGGACATACGCCTATACGACGTGATCTACAACCTGCTTGAAGACGTCGAAAAGGCGATGAAAGGCTTGCTCGCCCCTAAGATCGTCGAGAAGGTCATTGGCACAGCGGAGGTGAAGCAGACCTTCAAGATCGCCAAGGTGGGCATCGTGGCCGGCGTGCGCGTGACCAGCGGCATCGCCGCGCGCAACGCCAAAGTGCGCGTCCGGCGCGGCGGCCAGCTCGTCCATACCGGTGTGGTCGCCTCGCTCAAGCGATTGACCGAGGATGTGAAGGAAGTGCGCCAGGGCTTTGAATGTGGCTTAAGCATCGAAGGATTCAGTGACTTCAAGCCGGGCGACCTGCTTGAGTTCTTTGTCGAAGAGCAGACATCATGAGCAAGAAATACGAACGGCGCGTTAGCGAGTTGGTCCGCCTCCACGTCACCGAGCTGTTGGAGCGCGAGCTGAATGACCCGCGCGTGCGAGCGACGCAGGTGACTATCACTGATGTCGAAGTGACCCCGGATGCGCGACATGCCAAGGTGTTCTACAGCCTGATCGGCGACCAAGCAACCAAGGCAGAGGTGGCGCGCGGCCTGGAAAGCGCCGCCGGCTGGGTCAGCCGCGAGCTCGGCAAGCGTCTGCATACGCGCCACACCCCGCACATCACGTTCGTGTTCGACGAATCGCTCGAACGCGGCGACCGCCTGTCGCGGCTGCTGGATGAGCTAAAGTCTGATAGACCAGCGCAATCAGATGCTCAGTAACCCAAGCGCCTGGGCGGACGCAGAAGGGCTATTGCGCCGCGCCCACGCTATCCTCGCCGTCACACACGTCTCGCCCGACGGGGATGCCATCGGCAGCCTCATGGGGTTGACCCACGCGCTGCGCGGCTTGGGCAAAACGGTTACGCCGGCATGCCAAGATCCCCCTCACCCGCGCTTTGAATACCTCAAAGGCGTACACGACATTCGTCAATCGGCCGAGGGAGACTTCGACCTGCTCGTCGTGCTGGATACGAGCGACCTGGCTCGCCTGGGCACGATCTTCCTGCCGGCGCAACACGGCCGCCTGCCGATGGTGGTGATTGATCATCACGTCACCAACCTGAACTTCGGCACGGTCAACATCGTCGAGCCCACCGCCTCGTCAACTGCCGAGATTGTGCTGGCGCTGTTGAAGAAAATGGGAGTGCCGCTCACGCCCGACATCGCCAGCGCCCTTCTCACCGGCGTGATCACGGACACGTTAGGGTTTCGCACCTCCAACACCACCTCCAACACCTTGGCCGCTGCAATGGAGCTGATGCAGCACGGCGCGCCCCTGCCCGAGATCATCCGTCGTGCGCTGGTGATGCGCTCGTTCGACTCGTTGCGTTTGCTGGGAGCCGGGCTGAGCAGCGCCAAACTGGAGGGGCGATTGGCGTATGCCACCCTGAGCCAGAAATTGCGCCGCGAGCTGGGGGTACAAGAGGAGCGCGGCGACGGCGGCCTGGTGGGCACGCTGATCACAGCCTACGAGGTGGACGTTGCTGCTGTCTTCGTCGAATTGACCAGCGGCGAGATTGAGATCGGCCTGCGCGCCCAACCTGGCTTCGATGTCTCTCAGGTCGCCCTGGAGTTCGGCGGAGGCGGCCATGCCGCCGCTGCCGGCTGCACCCTGCCCGGACCTATGCGCGACGCCGTCAACCGCGTTATCCCGCGCCTCAAGCGTGTGATCGAAGAGACATGATGGATGCGTAGCCTTGGCCGCCTTGCGACAACTTGCGTGTGTCTAGATTGCTCGAAATGACAGAGGGGGCAGGGTCCGGCGACCCTGGTGCGCTCAACATGCTAAGCATCACCGACCTGCTCGATGCTTGGCTTGCTTCGCAGTGACGACGTGAGCGATGCGCTTGTGGGATGACCGACATGTGTGCCCAACGATGTAAGCCTTTCATTTTGGAACATTCCCCAGCGAATGAACGCCCCCTACCCTTGTGTATAATTAGGAATGTATTCCTCGATAGCTCAATGGGTAGAGCAACCGGCTGTTAACCGGTAGGTTACAGGTTCGAGTCCTGTTCGAGGAGCTAACAAGCGGCCGTGAGCTGATTGAGCGCGGCGCGCAACGTGTTCCTCAACAGCATCGCTATTGTCATCGGCCCAACCCCCCCTGGCACAGGCGTAATCGCCGAGGCAACCTCGCGCACCTCGTCAAAATCCACATCGCCCACCAAGCGAAACCCGCGCGGGTCGCTCGGGTCAGCGAGGCGATTAATGCCCACGTCAATCACCACGGCGTCCGGCTTGACCATATCGGCGGTGACAAAGCGCGGTCGGCCGATCGCAGCCACCAGGATATCCGCGCTGCGGGTCACTTGGGCAATGTTGGGCGTTTTGCTGTGGCAAATCGTCACCGTGGCGTCGCGCGCCAGCAACATCAGCGCCGTCGGCAACCCCACGATCGTGCTGCGCCCCAGCACAACCGCTCGCCGGCCGCCGATCTGGACGCCGCTGCGCTCTAAGAGCTCGACACAACCTTGAGGCGTGCACGGTGCAAACGGCACGTGTGCTCCCTTCACCCCTAACAGTCCGAGGTTAGCCGGGTGAAAACCGTCCACGTCTTTTTGTATGGGGATAGCCTCCACAACGCGCCGAGCGTCTATGTGTGATGGCAAGGGCAACTGGACCAGGATGCCGTGCACGTCGCAGCGCGCGCTCAGCTCGCTCAGCAATTGCAATAGATCATCCTGCGAGATGGTGGCCGGCAGCTCATACCCAAACGACTGGATGCCCACCTCGGCGCAGGCACGTCGCTTATTGCGAACATAGGTCGCGGACGCCGGGTCGTCGCCGATGAGGACGGTCGCCAGGCCGGGGATGACGCCATGCTCAGCCTTCAGGCGCTCTACCTCTGCTTTGATCTCAGACCGCACGGCCGCGGCAATGGCTGAGCCATCAATGATTCTGGCACTCATCGTTCAAAATGCGCAGCGCGCCGGCCGTCATCAGCGCAACGCCCAGAGGCAACGCATCCTCATCTATTTGAAAGCGCGGGCTATGGTGAGGTTCAGTAATGCCCTTGTCTCGGTTGCCCGCGCCGACGAATACATACGCGCCAGGCGCGGTGCGCAAAAAGAACGCGCAGTCCTCTGCGCCCATGGTGCGATAGTCGCTGCGCACGCGCGCAGCGCCGACCAATTCGGCCGCCACCCGACGCATCAGCGCCGCGATAGTGGGATCGTTCACCGTCGCCGGCGTGCTCTTCTCCGAGAAGCTGACATGCGCTTCGCACCCCAGCGCGCCGGCGACGCCAGCAGCGACGCTTTGGACGCGCGACCGCAATAAGCCCATCACGTCGTCGCTAAAGGCGCGGATTGTGCCCTGCAACTCCGCACTATCCGGGATGATATTCGGCGCTGTGCCGCTATGGACGCTCCCCACGGTCACTACGCCCTGCTCTAACGGATTGAGATTGCGGGCGACGATGGTCTGTAGAGCGGTGATGATATGCGCTGCTGCGACGATGGGATCGCGGCCCAGATGAGGCGACGCCCCATGCGATCCGCGTCCGCGCACCACGATGCGATATGCGCCGCTGGCGGCCAAGGCCGGCCCATCGGTCACGCCGATGGTGCCGGTCTCTTCCTCTGCCCACATGTGCAGGGCCAGGGTGTGATCTGGCCTGGGATCTTCCAGAACGCCGTCCTCGATCATGGCCAGCGCGCCGCTGACGATCTCCTCCGCCGGCTGGAAGACGAACTTCACCACCCCGCGCCACTCATCTCGGTGCCGCGCCAACAGCTCGGCCACCCCCAGCCCAATCGCAGTATGCGCGTCGTGCCCACAGGCATGCATTCGGCCTTCATAAACGGACCTAAACGGCAGGTCAAGTTGCTCATGGATGGGCAAGGCGTCCATGTCAAAGCGCAACAGCAGCACACGGCATCCTGGATGTGCCGCCTTGCCCTCCATCAGCCCCACCACGCCAGTTTGACCGACGCCGGTTCTTACGGCATAACCCAGCTCGCCGAGCCGCCGGGCGACGATGCTGGCAGTGCGCTCTTCTTGAAAGGCCAGCTCAGGGTGTTGGTGAAGGTCTCGGCGCGTGGCCACGAGCTGGCTGCGCATGGCGAGCGCCTCTTCGCGTAGCTGTTCAGTTGTGATCATCGCTGCTCCACGATAAACGTTTCATTCGATGACTATGCGCCGTAAACCTGTCCCAAGGTCAAGCCCAGCGAGGTTTCCCATTCGCCTGCGGCCCAGCGCATCCCGCGGGTCATCATCAGCAGCACCGGGGGCAGCGCCACAATATTCGCCTGATGTCCCAGCGAACAATAGAAGACTCGCCCGCGACCGTAGGTCTTCGTCCAGATCACCGGCATGATGACGTTATCGTAGTCCTCAAACGTCGTCGTCGCCAACACGCGGATAGCTGGGTCAATATGCATGTAGTACTGCTCAGTCCGCACGTCAAAATCTGCGACGCCCTCAGTGATTGGGTTGCGGTGGACGATCCTGACCCAGTAGTGCCGGCCATCGCCGCCCGGATGGGCGACCCATTGTCCGCCGGTCATAAAGTGATATTCGGTCTCGTGGCGAAAGGCATCACACATGCCGCCGTGACAGCCGGCAAGGCCCACACCATCGCGCACGGCTGCCAGCAGCGGCTCAAGCTGGTCGCGCCTGATCGTCCCCATTGTCCAGATCGGGACAATCAGATTGAGTTGGCGGAGGGCATGCAGGTCACAAAAGGCGTCGAGCGTATCGGCACAGCGCACCGCAAACCCTTCCGCGATCAGCGCGTCGCGCAGCAAGGCTGCGACCTCAGCCGGTTGATGACCTTCCCAGCCGCCATAGACAATGAGCGCCTGTTTCATGGGGTGGTGTCTAGCCATTTGCGACGTTCTCCAGCTTCTCCACGACCGTCGGGGGCGAGGATGATTGCGTCGTTGGGTTGACGAACGTCTGCTGTCGCTCGCGCCGGCGCGCTTCGCGCTCCATCTCCGCGATAATGCGCGCCACTTCCTCAAAGGCAGCCCGCTGTTTGCGATATAGGTCGCTTTCGCTCATCACCAGCCGGCGGGCGACATCGCGCACCTTCATGTTCTGCATGATCTTCAGCTCCAGGATGTTGTAGAGCATCCATTCCGCCGCAGTGAAGCTGCGCGTCCCGCTGGGCTTGAGCTGCTCGATGGCCTGGGCCAGCACGCGGCGCAGCGCCTTGGTGGGGTTGCCGTTCTCCAGCGCCATCGCTTCGCTCACCACACGCAGGTTCAACAACGGCGACTCGGCCAGCTTAGGCCCGCCCCAATACTGGCTGAGCGCATCGCGCACCAATTGCGTGAAGTCATCGTGGTTATCCAGGGGAATGCGCTCAAAGTCAGCAATGGTAGGCGCGGCAGGGTTGCGCGTGCTGGCGATCCTGCGCTGCATATCGTCCGCATCCGGCACCAACCGCTCCAGCGCATTAAACGCCCGCCATTGCTTGTCTGCATCTTCCAGCGCGCGCGCTGCTTGTCGCACCAGCGTGGCCACGCCTTGACGCTCCTCGTCGTTCAGGTCTGGCTCGGAGGCGCGCGCAGCCAACCCCATCACCCCCACCACTGCCTGCCGGTCTTGGGTGTAAAGGGGGATAACCCAGTATGGCCCCCAGATCAAGAAGTCACTCTCCGCGCTGAACGTTGGACGGTCCGGCGCTTGACGCGCCTCAGGGGTGCCATGATGGCCGTTCGCGGGCTGGGATGGCTTGAGGGTCAAAGCGGAACGGATCGCATCCGGCGGCACAGGCAGCTCCCCGTTGGCCTCGCCCACTGCCCCTATGGTGACGGTGATGTTCGCCGGCGAACTACACGGCGCATCGCTGGTGAGGCAAGTGGTGATAAACGCCGTCCGCGCACGGAGCAAATCGCAGAGCGCAGCCAGGACATTCTCTAGGTATTGGGTGAGGTCCGAACGGGTCATCAGGCGCGCGCTGAATTGTTGAAGGCGGCGCACTTCCTCCGCGTCATCGCCGGCCAGCAAGCGGTCGAGCGTCGGTTGGACGAGATCGATGAACCATTGGACCATCAGGATGATGGCGGACGCAGCGATCAGGCCGATAAAGATGCCAGGGACATCCAGCCAGCGCTCGATGCGCGTGCTGAGCACCAGTGCGCCGACGACGGTGGCGGCGGTAAGCGGGCCGCGGATCAGATACTTCACCATGCGCCGTTTGATCACCCGGTCAGGCGCGCTGGCGCCGAAATAGGCCACTGCGTAGCCCATAAACGTAATCGCTGCGCCCAACCCCATGTTCACAGCCAGGATAGCAACCCAAGGCACCAAGCGGGGAAGGGCCGCTGGCCAGCCCACCGGCAAGAGATAGGGGAACATGCTGAGGGACGGCGTGGCAAACGCGAGGGCGAGGTAAGTCATCCGTCGCTTGCTGGTGGCAGTCAATGCGCGCCGACGCGCTTCGAATACGTTATACATGGCCCACGCAGCAGCAGCAAAGTAATACAAGGTAAAAGGATAGAACAACGGTCCGGGCGTGAGGTGCACTAGCCCGTCGTTTGACACACCCGGCGTGGCGATAAATGGCGTGAGCAGGGCTGCCAGGAAGATAAGCTGGCTCAGCACAAAGCTGATCTGCACGGCCAGCCGGCGCAGCGGCGAGTTCTCGCCCGTAGCGCGCAGCAGCGCATCCGACATCGCCAGCGAGACAGCCGGAATGTTGGCGATGCCCAGCCACTGTAAGCGCAGCCAAAACTCCGTGCCATCAGCCCGCGACTCCAGTTCAGAGAGTTGAGCGAGCAAGTCTCCCAGGTAAGTCCCGAGGACACACATCAGAACGCCGGCATAGGCGCGCGCAATTGGGCTGCGCCGGTTGTATAGACCGATGTAGATGATCAACGCAAAGGCTGTAATGAGGATGCCGGCTACAACGATCCGATTCAGGAGTTGGACGGCAGCCAGCAAAGCGTCAACGAGCGTTTCCATAAGGGATCACTTGATTCTATACGTGAAGAATAGAGCAATGTCATTACTGGCATAGTAGCGGTCGGTATAGCCGCTCAGGCGACAGCTGCGTGCCTGACAAAAGCACGTTGCGGGATAGTTCTTCGCCGCCACGCTAAGCGTAATCGCCGACAGCCCCTCCGTCTGCGCTTGCCTGATGGCTGCTTGAAGCAGCTGGCTGCCCACGCCCTTACGACGCGCGGCAGGCGCCACCGCAAATATAGGGACCAGCCCCGCGCTCTGCCAAGGCACCAGCACCAAGCCGATGTAGCCGGCAATTTCCTGGTTCACCTGGGCCACCCAGAGATAATCACACCGATACAGACAACGCTTCAGCGCGGCTGAATCATAGGGCAGCGCCGCCCGCACCGGCCGAGGGAGCTGGGTCAAGCGAAAGGTCACCTCGTGCTCCCCCGCTGTGCGGCGCTCGTCCATTTGCCAAACATGATCAGTGACATAACTATGATCAATCGCAAGGATGGCTTCGAGGTCGGCTAGTTCAGCCGGGCGGATCAGCGTCATATCGCAACAAGTCGCTTACGGAATCCGGATTTGCACGCTGCAGTAGATGCCTGTCTCTTGGCCAGCACCGTCTATCAGCATCAGTCGCAACGTGTAAATCCCCGGTGGGAAGATGCTGGCATCGAAACGCGGCATCAGCACGCCCTCCTTCACGGCGTTGTAGTTCTCCCATAGAAAGGCCCAGCCAGGGACGTTTGGGCGGAGGATTTCGAGCTTGTAGCGTCCCACACCGCCGGGGAAGTCAGCCGTCCCGCGCACCACATAAACGCCAGAGACGGTCTCGCCAGCTATGGGGCTGGTGATGCGGGCGGCCGGATAAGGACAATCTGCGATCATGGTTTCGCCGGCCGTCGGCTCCGGCGTGGGAGAGGGCAGCGGGAGGAGCGGGATCAGCACTGGCGTAGGCGTCGCGGTGGCGACAACAATATTAGGGAGCTGGAGCTGCGGTGGCGGCTGAGTAGGCGGCGGTGGCGGAAGCGGCGTTGGCGTGTTGGTCGGCGGAGGCGGCAGCGTCGGCAGCACAGACACGGCGGTCGGTAGAGCGGCTGCCAGAACGGCGGACGTGGGCGCTGTTTCAGGGACGAAGGACGTAGGCGGAGCGATGGCGAGCGCCAGACGGGAGAGATCGGCAGTGGGCAGGGGAGTTGGGACCTCAAGCACTAACGTAGGCGTCGGCGCAGCCGCCAGCGGGTTGTCGCTTGGTCGCAGCTCCGGCCGGGACGAGTCGTCCGTTACTATCCAGATTGCTGCGCCGATCACCGCGCAGATCACTGCTTTGAACCAAGCACTCAGGGCATTCGAGATGATCGTGCTTCGCTCCAGATTAAATACTGCGCGGCGCAGATCGCGCCAAGCGGCAAACCCTGTAAACAAGAATGCCACACAACAGACCGCGGCCACTACGACCAGCACAAGACGCAGCTCGTTAATCAATCGAAAGACGACGTCCATAGCACACTGAAGCGACTTCCGTCTTCCCCCCGCCGAACTTGCCCGGCGCCTCAGTCCAGGCCGCCGGCGAGCACACCGCGAAGGATGGCGAACATGCGCGGCGCAATGTGAACGCCCGCGTGCATCACTTCTTCATGAGAGGGCGGCTTGCCTTCACCGGGGCTGAGGCGAGCTACATTGGTGATACCGCTCAAACCGAGCACGCGCATACCCGCATGACGGGCGACGATGACCTCATGCACGGTGGACATGCCGACGGCGTCGGCGCCGATCATGCGCAAGAAGCGCAACTCCGCCGGCGTCTCAAAGCTCGGCCCGGCGACACACGCATAAACCCCCTGACGCAAGAGGACATTGGCCCGACGCGCGACTTGCATTGCTTGGTTGCCCAAATGGCGATCATAGGCCGTGGTCATCTCAGGAAAGCGCGGACCAAACGCCTCCAGGTTCGGACCGATCAGCGGATGATGCCCTGCCATGCCGACCAGATTAATGTGATCGCTGATCAACATTATGTCGCCTACCTTAAAGTCGCGGTTGATCCCGCCGGCCGCATTGGTGATGATCACCGTGTCCGCGCCCATCAGACGGGCCACGCGCACCGGCAGGGTCACCTGCCAGAGGGGATAGCCTTCGTAGAAATGCAAGCGGCCCTGCATCACGGCCACCGCGACGCTGGCCAGCTTGCCGATCACGAGCTGTCCTTTGTGGCCTTGCACGGTCGCAGGCGCGAAGCCGGGGATGTCAGCGTATGGGATGCGGACAGCATCTTCAACTTCATCAGCCAACGCCCCCAGCCCACTCCCAAGGACGACGAGGGCGCGCCACCTGCGCCCATCGCGTTGTCGAAGGTAGGCGACGGCGGACTGGATTGATTCTTGAATGACATTGAGGGTTGTCATCAATCAATTTTTTACAAATCAGCGTCTTTTGTAGACTCGTCTTCTTGTTTGTTATTCACTTCTGTTCGCAGGCGATACATTTGAGTTGTAGCGATGTTCGCGTGACCTAGCCATGCTTGCACGCGGCGCACATCCTCCCCTGCGCTCAGCATGTGGGCAGCGCGCGAGTGACGCAGCGTGTGCGGCGTTAGCTCATCGCCAATGCCGGCGATCTGGGCATAGTGGCGCGTAAGCTGCCAGACCGCCTGGCGAGTGATTCGGCGACCAGAAGGGTTGACAAAGACGTAGTCATCACCCGAAGCGGCGGCCACGTCTCGGCGCGAACCGTTCAAATAGGCGCGCAGGGCAGCGACCGCTTGTGACGTGAGCGGCACCGTCCGCTGACGCCCACCTGTGACGCAGCGGACCGTGTTCTCTAAGAGATTGACATCGCTCAGGCGCAGGTTGATGGCTTCCGATACCCGCATGCCGGTCGCGTAAATGACCTCTAGCAAGGCGCGGTCGCGCTGAGCGTTTCGTGCGCCGTTCTTCGAGACCGCCTCCAGCAGCCGGTGGACCTCTTCTTCACTAAGCAGACGCGGCACATGCCTCTCTACCTTGGGCGAACGCAGTTGCAACGCCAGATTCTCAGCGATCAGGCCACGCTGTGCCAGCCAGTGGAAGAACGCCCTGAACGCGGCCACCTTGCGCGCAATCGTTGAGGCAGAATAGCGCTGTTCAGCAAGCTGCTTAACATAATCTTGGATTGTCGCCAAGGTGACCTCTGACCAGGTCGCATCACTCGGCAGCGCGACGGCCAGATAGCTGGTGAGCTGATTGAGGTCATTGCGGTAAGCGACGATGGTGTTATCTGCGCTCCCTTTCTCCCGAAGCTCACCGAGGAAGTCCTCTACAGTAGCGCGCCACTCCATGACAACCGTCTCGCGCGGGATTATATAAACGCCGGTCGCGGTAAGACAGTGTTTCAAAAGGTTTTCGCATGATTCGGATAAGCTGAGAGGATGTCTACGTCCAATCAACCTATCCGACCGACCAGAGTTTACCGAATGGCAGACCTCGGAGTCACTATTGCCAACACCCGAAGGCGGACGCCCGCGCACCTGCCAGATTGTCAATACGATTAGTTAGTAGTGGCTGCGCGTGGCGTGAAAGGATTCTCATCTGGCAGACCGTGTATGGCTACTTCCGTCGCTGGATGCTCAGTGGAAGGAGGGCGCTTAGCATGACAGCCTTGCCCGTTTGGTGAACGCGCTCGGCCCACTCCGGGTGCGTTCACAGTTGGAAGCAAGGCCGATCCTCACGTGAAGACGCAGAGGGCGCGAAGAATTTGTGGGCACAGCATCCTTGATCGCTGCCTAGAATGCGCGCTGTGTTGCCCTATTAGTGAACACACTCCTCCCCGCTACGCCGAACATGGGAAAATAAACGCCTGATGCAGCCCGTCTTCTATGTGCGTGACATTCCGGTCTACGGCGACCTGATCCTCTCGCCGATGGACGGCTTCTCTGATCTACCATACCGCCTGATCTGCCGCGAGTACGGCAGCGCGATGAGCTATACCGAGTTCACCTCATGCGAAGCCATCTTGCGCGACGCTCGGCCGGCCCTGCGCCAGCTCGATTATGACCCCAGCGAGAAGCCTCAACTCAGCTTTCAGATCTTCGATAGCGACGAGGACCGCATCGTCGCCTGCGCGCAAAAGATCGAGGCGCTCGGCCCCGGCATCATAGACCTGAACATGGGCTGTTCAGTGAGCAGCGTCAGTGGGCGCGGCGCCGGCGCTGGCCTATTGCGCGACCCGCAGAAGGTGGCCCGCATCTTCAGCCGGCTGAGCAAGGCTGTGCGCGTGCCCGTCACCGCCAAAATCCGCCTCGGCTGGGACGCGCGCTCGCGCAACTACCTGGAGATCGCCCGCATCCTGGAGGACAACGGCGCTTCGCTGATCGCAGTGCATGGGCGCACCAAGGAACAGGGCTACAAGGGCGTGGCCGACTGGGACGCGATCGCTGAGGTCAAGCAGGCCGTCAAGATCCCCGTGATCGGCAACGGCGACGTGAAGACCGTGGCCGACATCGCGCGCATCAAGGCGCACACCGGCTGCGACGGCGTGATGATCGGCCGCGCGGCAATCGGCAATCCATGGATCTTCCAGCGCAAGGACCGCCATCAAGTGACGGTGGAGGAGGTGATCGCCCTGCTCAAGCGCCACCTGCGCGCCATGCTGGATTACTACGGCCCCCATGGCTTGATCCTCTTTCGCAAGCATGCTGTGAAATACATGTATGGCATGCCCCATGTGGCCGCGCTGCGCGCGCAGTTGGTCACCTGCGAAAGCGTCGAGCGCTTCCACCAGCTCGTGGACGACTTCCAGTGGCGCTATCGGCAAGGGCTATTGTCCGACGAGGCATACAGCGAACCGGCCAGCGAGGAAGAGACTGAGTGGTCATGCGATCGGGCGACCATCGCCTGCGCGTGAGCCTGCTCTCCAAGGCGCTGGTCGTCGGCGCATACCAGCGCAAGTGCGAGCTTATCGCTGCGCACAGCGACATTGAGCTGACGGTCATGTCGCCGCCGGCCTGGGCCGGCCAGCGCTTGGAAAAGGCGCACACCCATGGCTATGCCCTGCGCGTCATCCCGATCCGATTGAATGGTCACTTCCACTTGCATCATTACCCGACGCTGGGGGCCGAGCTGCGCCAAACCAGCCCCAGCATCCTGCACGTGGACGAAGAGCCGTATAACCTGGCCACCTGGCTGGCCATTCGCCAGGCCGAGCGGCTGCGCCCGCGCCCGCGCGTGCTGTTCTTCTCTTGGCAAAACATCCTGCGCCGCTATCCGCCCCCCTTCCGCCAGATGGAGCGCGACGTGCTCCGCCGCGCCGACGCCGCGATCGTCGGCAGCGCAGAGGCGCGCATAGTCTGGCAGGCCAAAGGCTTCCGCAAGCCGATCTACGTCATCCCCCAGTTCGGCGTGGACGAGGACTTCTTCAGGCCGCTCCCGCGCCCTGCCGAAGCTGCTTCCTCGTTCGTCGTGGGCTATGCGGGCCGGCTGGTGGTCGAGAAGGGCGTGGATGTGCTGCTCGGCGCGTTCAGCCACTTGCCGCCCTCGGCGCGCTTGGTCATCGCCGGCTCCGGGCCGGCGGAGCCAGCGCTACGCCGAATGGCACATCAGTTGGGCATCGCCGAGCGGGTGACCTTCCGCCCCTTCATCCCCTCTACCCAGATGCCGGCTTTCTACCAATCGCTTGATGCGTTCGTGCTCCCCTCGCGGACGCGCCCCGGCTGGAAAGAGCAGTTTGGGCGGGTGCTGATCGAGGCGATGGCCTGTGGCGTGCCGGTGGTGGCCTCGCGCTGCGGCGAAGCGCCGAACGTGGTGGGCGATGCCGGCCTGGTGTTTGACGAAGAGGACATTGCCAGCCTGGCCGCGCATCTCGGTCAACTCATGAACCAGCCCCAGCGCCGCGCGCTGTTGGCGCAACGTGGCCGTGCGCGGGTGATCGAGCGCTACACCATGCGCCGGATCGCCGATCAGACTGTTGACGTGTATCGCGCGCTGGCCGGCCAGGAGGATGGAGCTTGATCAAGCGCCCCGCGCGTGCAACAGCGCGTTGGCCAGTTCATCGAGGTTAGCGAAGACGTAGTTGGGCGTGATCGCGCTGTGATTCAGGTCTTCCGGCGCAGTCACGCCGGAGAGCATCAGGATGGTGGTCAAGCCGGCGCGCTGGCCGCCCAGGATGTCGGTATCCAGGCGGTCGCCGATCACGGCTGTGTTCTCCGGGGTGCTGTTCATCCGCGCCATCGCTTGCAACATCATCTCCGGCTGCGGCTTCCCGATGATCAACGGCTCAACACCGGTGGCGGCATGCAGGGCAGCCAGCACCGCGCCATTGCCCGGCACCAGGCCGCGCTCGCTGGGGAAGGTCAGGTCTGGATTGGTGCCGATGAAGGCGGCTCCGCGGCGGATGAGCAAGCAGGCTTCAGCTAGCTTGGCGTAGGTTAGGCCGCGATCCAGGCCGACGACCACGTGGGTGGCGCGTTCAGGCCGTTCGTTGACGACGCACAGGCCGGCAGCGCGCAGTTCCGCGATCAAGCCGGCCTCGCCGATCACAAAGACCTGCGCCTGGGGCGAGTGTCGGGCTAGGTAGTGGGCTGTGGCTTGTGGGGAGGTGAGGATCTCATCTTTCGTTATCTGCAGGCCAAAGCCCTCCAGCTTGGCTAAGTATTCCTCGCAGCTTTTGGTGGCATTATTGGTAGCCAGCACAAAGCGAATGGTCAAGCGCTGGAGCGTCTCAAAGAAGCGCTCCAACCCCGGCAATGGTTGCTTGCCGCGCCAAAGCACGCCGTCCATGTCTATGATGAGATGCCTAACGGCTTGTAATGGGATGCCCCCCACGGCGTTTCCCCTCCTTCGCTACAGTTCCTCGCCGAAACGCGGGCTGTAGCGTCGAAAGATCAAATAGCCGATCACCAGCACGCCGAGCGCGGTGGCCAGCGTGCGCAGCACGAAGTCCCAATCCGTCAGCCGGCCCCAATACATTAAGTCCTGATAGATGTTGACCAACGACGCGACCGGGTTGAGCCGGCGCAGCCACAACCCAACCTCGCGCTGGGGTACGCTGTCGATGTCATACCAGATTGGGGTAAGGAAGAACAAGGCCAGTAGCGCCAACTCCAAGATAAATTGGGTATCGCGATAGAACACATTTAGCGTAGATAACAGGAAAGCGATCCCTATACTGAAGATTAGCTGAAGGACGATTGCGACCGGCAGAAATAGCATCGTGTGTTTGATAGGATGGCCAACGACGATCGCGATTGTCAACCACATCAGCAGTGCAAACAGGAAGTTCACCAGGTTGGCGATTACGACCGCGATTGGCAAGACCAGGCGTGGAAAGTACACTTTCTTCACCAACCCAGCGTTGCCCACCACGCTGCCAGCGCCGCCGGTGACCGATGCCGAGAAGAAGTTCCACACGAGTAGGCCGGACAAGACAAACACGCTATATCGCTCAATCGTCGGCGGTCCGCTGCTGATGACGCTGAATGCAAACGTCAAGGTGAGCATCATGCCCAGCGGCTGGAAGTACGACCAGGCGATGCCCAGGACGGAGCCGCGATAGCGCGCCTTCAGGTCGCGCACGACCAGCATGTAGAGGAGCGCGCGATACTGCCAGACTTCGCGCAAGTCGGAGAAGAACTGTTTCATAGGACCCTTTTGTCCTGCCGTTGAGGTCGCTGCGCCAGCGTCGGTTGCGTGTGCGAGAGCAGCTGACGATAGACGGTCAGCAGCGTCGCTGCCGCGCGGTCCCAGCTAAACTGCTGAACGGCGACGCGGCGCAAGCGCTCGCCGAGCGCGCGACGCAGCGCTGGCCGATCCAAGAGGTCAGCCACGCCTTGAGCGAGCGCGGCGCTGTCTCCAACCGGCGCATAGACGCCCAGCGACCCCAGATACTCGCGCTGGGCGGGCGTGTCAAACGCGACCGTCGGCAATCCCATCGCCATGTAGTTCAGGATTTTGCCGCTCCCTTCGGTGAGCGAGAGCTTGGGGGCAATGGCGATGTCGCCCAGCGCGAGCATGCGCGGCCCGTTGGCGTATGGCACCCGACCGGTGAAGATCACGTCCCCTTGAACGCCTGCGTCGGCGGCGGCGCGCTGCCAGCATTCCGCACCCGGATAGCCCATCACCAGCCAGCGCACCTGCCGGCCCGCCGCCTTCAAGCGCGCAGCAGCTTCGATCAAGTGGGCGATGCCCTGATGAGCAGCGAGCAGGCCCAAGAAGACCACCACCGGCTCATCCGCGCCGATCCCGAAGTGCGCCCGCAGGTGTGCGCGCTCGACTGGCGAAAGCACGTTTGGATGAAAGATGCTCGCATTCACGCCATCCGGCAGCGCTTCGATGAGTAAGCGCGTGCCCAGTTTGGCGCGCAGCGCATCGGCGGCGCGCTGCGTGCTGGTGACTACAGCATCGGCAATCCCATCCACAACTTGTTCCACATGACGGAAGATCAGGTGCGCCAGCGAGTTTGGCCGGATGAAGCGATGCTGAAGCAACTCATCGGTCAGGCTGCCCTGGTAATCAAACACCACCGGGATGCGCCAGGGACGGGCGAGGACGCTGGCGATCAACGCGCCTTCATGCAAATGGGCATGGATGATGTCGAAACGATTGCGCGCCAGCACGCGCAGCAACCGGATGCTAAGCAGGACGTCGAAGGCGAACTTGTGGCGCGATGAGCCGACTTCGTAGTCGCGGTGCCACGGCGTGGGCATGGTGCGGATGATGGGGACATCTGGTACATTGTGACCTTTGTAGTAGGTCAGGATGGTGACTTCGTGCCCACGCGCCTTCAGCGCACGGGCCTCTTCCAAGATACGCACGTGGCAACCGTAATCGTTGAAGAACGAGGTCGGGGCAAGGCTCAAGATGCGCATGATGATCCGCAGATGTTGTTCTGCATCGTGTTGGACTTATGGTTCAGCGCTCAGCGCGTTTTGTTGCCGCTCAGCCGGCCCGCAAGGCGTTCACCCAGCAGGAGTTTCAGCAGGCCACCGTGGTCACGTTCAATTGGTATGTGGTCCTCGGTCCGCCCCTTGCGCCAATTGCTCAGCCATTCCTGATGCCGCGCTTCCGCCTGCGAGAAGATGGCGGTGATGGCTCGGCTGTCACCCTGCGCGATCGCGTCGCGCAGCGCGATGCACTGGCGCATGACCTGGTTTAACCAATGCACAGCGACCTTGGGCTGAGCACATAGCGCGTCGGCGAGGGCGGCGGCGCGTCGTACGCTATGGACTGCTTGGCCAAAAGACGCGCCGGCCATCCACATCCGCTCGCGCCAGCCGGCATCGTCGCTCACCGCCAACATCAGAATACGGCTGAGCACTGCCGGCATTACCTCGACGGCGAGCGCCATCCCATCGCGCTCAAGCGGGTCAATGAACATCGGCCTGGCCCCGAGTTGGCTCGCCAGCGCGAACAGGGCATCCACCATCGCGGTGCTGGCTCCTGCGCTCGGCGCGATCGCCCAGATCGCGTCGCGAATGCTCTCGGGGGCAGGCAGCGCTGAACCGTCGCTCACGCGGTCGGGATGATAGACCAGCGCTGTGCTGAAGAACGGCACGTCTTTTGCCAGCAGCTTCTGCGCCATCTCAAGCGCAGCGACGCTTCGGACGCCGACGGCGACAACCAGCGTGCTGGGGGTGAGGTCATCGGCGATGGCGCGCAAGGTCGTCTCCAGTTCATCATGCTCCGCGCAGATAAAGATGGCGGCGGCGCCTTCGCACGTCCTCGGTAGGTTCCAGTCGCTGCGGTCAATCGCCCTGACACTTTCGGCCTGCCGAACTGCCTCGCGGTCTTTGTCGTGGCCTATGACCTCCACGTGTTCAAGGGCTTGCTTGATCGCTAGGCCGAGCGACATGCCTACGAAGTTACAACCGATGAGGGCTACTTTGGCTTTGCTCATCGTTACAGACCTAGCATTGTACGGCCAAGCAACATAGCCGGCGCGCTGATAAGTTGGCCCAGCAAGCCCGTCGCTGCTAACGCGAACAGGATCAAAAATCCATAACGTTCTAGCTGGTCCATCCACATTTGCCCTTGTTCGGGCAGCAGCGCGGCCAGCAGTCGCGAGCCGTCCAGGGGTGGCACAGGGATGAGGTTGAACAGCGCAAGGAGGAGGTTCAATTGGACGGCGACCAACAGCGAGAGCCGCAGGATGTTGCCCAACAGCGCGGCGGGTTCGGCAATCACGTTGAGCACGCGGAAGAACAGGGCAAAGAGGACGGCCAGCAGCAGGTTGGAGGCTGGGCCGGCCAGCGCCACCAAAGCAAATGACCAGCGCGGATCGCCGCGCAGCCGATAAGGGTTCACCGGCACGGGCTTGGCCCACCCAAAGCCGGTGAGGACAAACAGCAGCGTGCCAAATGGGTCAAGGTGGGCCAAGGGATTCAGGGTGATCCGTCCGAGGTGCTCACTGGTGTCGTCGCCAAGATGGCGCGCTGCGACGGCGTGAGCGAGTTCGTGGAAGGGAAAGGCAACCCCCAACAGCAATACCAGGGTGATTGATGCCGACAATATCAGCGCGAGATCGCCACTGACCAGGCCGTTGATCAAACTCAAGAGAGGCCCACTCATGAGGCAATGGCATTATAGCAACGGACGATTTCGAGGGACACTTTCACCAAATCAGGTCAAAACAGCGCACCTTCTAGGCAGCGATCAAGGATGCTGTAGTTTCAAATCCTTCGCGTGCTCCGCGTCTCCGCCTGAGGTCTAGCCTTGCCCCTAACTATGAATGCATCCCGCCTATAGCCCAGCCAGTTTCTGATCTAGAATGGCCCAAATCGCGGTGGGAGATGCACGTGTCAGACAACCCTCATTTCAGGTCACAGGTGCACTTGCTGAGGACGGTGATCAACCGCGCCCGGCTGGTCTGGCGGCTGATGCGCGATCCGCGCGTGCCTGGCTACCTGAAGGCACTGCCCGTCGCCATCCTGATCTACCTGGCCCTGCCGGTGGATTTGCTGCCGGACATTGCACCTCTGCTGGGCCAGGTGGATGACCTGGGGGTCTTGATTGTGGGCATTGAGTCCTTCATTGCCCTTTGCCCGTCAGAGGTGGTTGAGGAGCACCTGCGCCAGATCGAGGGCCGTGCGCGACCTTCTCGAACCACGTCCGAGACGATCGAGGGCGAGTGGCGGTTAAAGGAATAGTTCAGCGCTCGTCGGCTTGCCACCACGGAGCGAGCGCCCAGACGCGGGTCGCGCCGAACAGCGCGCGCAGCTCGTCAACCGCCGGCCAGGCCCGGCTGAACACGGGCAAAAAGGAGGCCCACGAAGCGCGCGGGGTCAAGACAGACACCCGCAGCGAGCGGTCGGCGGGCAGGCCGGCCAGGCTGCGCGCCTTCTCAACCGCAACCTCAAATGACCCCAGCGCATCCACCAGGCCGCGCGCCTGCGCTTGGGCACCCGTCCACACCCGCCCGCCACAGATAGGCTCCAGCACCTCGACCGAGAGCGAACGCCCCTCGGCCACCACCTGCTTGAACGCCTGGTAAGCGCGCGCGACCAGATCGGCCAAGACTTGGCGCTTCTCATCGTCCACCGGCTCGGCATCGCTGAACAAGCCGGCCCGCTGGCCGCGCCGCAGGGCGACGCGGTGCACGCCGACCCGCTCGAACGCCTCGCGCGTGTAGGGCCGCAGCGCCACGACGCCGATGCTGCCCGTGATCGTCAGCGGCTGGGCGACGATGCAGTTCGCCAGCGCCGAGACATAGTAGCCGCCCGACGCCGCCGTGCTCCCCAGGTATGCCACCACGGGTTTTTTGCGCTTCAGCCGGCGCACCGCCCGTGCGATCAAGTCCGAGGCCAAAGCCGCGCCGCCGCTGGAGTTCACGAAGAGGATGACCGCAGCGATTTGGTCATCCTGCTCTGCAGCGCGCAGCAGCGCGACGATGGTCTCAGCGCCGGCCAGTTGATCGTCAAAGAGCGGCAGCGGCGCTGGCAGCCGCCGGCTGCGCCCAGGGCTGATCAACCCTTCGATGGGCACGATGGCGATCTCTTGACGGGCATAACGCTCGAAGGGCGCGCGCAGCCGATGGCGAACTGCGTCAATGGCAATGCACGCCTTGCGGGGCCGGGCCTCGCCCCCGCGTTCGGGTCGCAGCCGCTTGGCGATTCGCGCGAAGCGGTCCACCAGCCGGCCGCGCGCCGGCGGTGGAAGCGCATCCTGCAGGTAGTCGTCCAGCTCGTCCTCGTAAAGCGCTTTGTCCAGCAGGCCCAGCGCGACCGCCTGCGGCGCGCTGAACGGCGCGCGGTCGATCAGCGCTCGGACTTGGGCCGGGTCAAGCTGGCGTCCTTCGGCGATCCTGCGCACCAGCGCATCGAACCGCGCTTCGAGCAACCACTCGGCTTGCTCGCGCGCCTCGGCAGAGAAGTCGTTGCGCACAAACGGCTCGCCGGCCGACTTGAAGGGCGAGACGTTCACCACGTCCACCTTCACCGCCAGCCGGTCAATCGCGTCCTTCAGGAAGACGTATTCGTTGTAGAAGCCCAGCACGTCCCACTCCGCGCTCGGCGGCATGATGATCTCATCGCAGGCGCAGGCCAGGTAGTACTGGAACGGGCCGAATTGCTCGGCATAGGCGATCAGGCGTTTGCCGCGCTGGCGGAAGTCGGCCAGCACCTCGCTCAGGCTTTGATAGACGGCCGGGGCAGCCGAGCAGCTTATCTTGAGCACGACGCCCCGCACGCGCTCGTCATAGGCGAGCTGCGCGAAGAGGCGGCGCAAGCCGCGCACGGTGAGCGGCCCAGGCGAGACAGGCAACAGCCAGCGGAGCACGGCCGGCGCTTCCGGGCGGGTAGAGAGTTCTTGGATCGGACCTTCTAGCGGGAGCACAACGTAGGGCGGGAAGCGCCCGCGTCCGCGCCACCAGTTCCGCAGCGCCCATCGCGCACGACGCAGAGCATCCATCGCCTGTTTCACTTGCCGTTGGCCAGCGGAGGGGCGTTCCGGCTCGTCACGTTGCGCAGGCTCAGCGCCAGCCGGCGCTGCTGGCCATCCACGCCGATCACGCGCGCTACCACGTGATCCCCTTCGCGCACCACGCTGCGCGGATGGAGGAAGTTGCCCTCGGCCAACTCGCTGATGTGCACGAGGCCTTCTAGCTCGCTTTCCACCTTAACGAAGGCGCCGAACTGCACGACGTTCGTCACCACGCCCTCAACCAGTTGGCCGACGTAATAGCGCTGTTCCAGCGTTTCCCAGGGATTGGGCTTGGCGCGCTTCAGGCTGAGCGCAATGCGGCCCTCCTCCGGCGAGACGCGCATGACATAGACCTCTACCTCCTGGCCGATGCGCAGCACGTCGCGCGGGTGATTGACGCGGCTCCAGGCGAGTTCGCTGACGTGTATCAGGCCCTCATAGCCGCCCAGGTCAACGAACGCGCCGAAGGCCGTCAGCTTCGTCACGCATCCTCGGCGCGTCTCGCCGGCGCGAATCTGCGAGAAGATCGGCGGCAGCGTCGCCGGCTTGGGTTTGTCCTCGACCGGCTCGCGCTCCGAGAAGATGATCCGGTTCAGCTCCGGCTCCAACTCAGCAATGCGCACCTTCAAGCGCCGCCCGACGTATGAGGCCAGCAGCGCGCGGCGCGCCTCGTCATCCAGCCCGGAGACCGAGGCGTTCAAATGCGCGATCGGCAAAAAGCCGCGCAGGGTATCGTGGACGGCGATTAAGCCGCCGCGGTTGTAGCCGACCACCTCTACGTCCAGCCAGCCATGATGCGCTTTCAGTTGGTGCGCTGTTGGGCTGGCGCCAGCGGGCGGCGCGGGTTTGGACGCGGATGACGAGGAAGGGTGCGGCGAAGCCGGCGGTCGCGTCGGCGGGATGGGCAACCGCTCCACTTCTTCGAGCAACGCGCGCCAATACCCCTCGTCTAGTTCCAGGTCCTCCGGAAGCAGCGGCATGGGATGGCCTCTTAAAATTATAGTCGTGGGGTGATTGGTGAGGGGTGTGTTTACTACTAACAGGGGCAACCTTCTAACAAGCGCTGTCGCCAGCGAAGATGAATCTGGGTAGAAGGTGGGCGACGGCAGTGCTGTCGCCCACCCAGCGTTCTGGAATGTCCCCCGCAAACCGTCCCCGTTGCCGAATCGTTAGGGCTGCTTTAACAGCGCCTCATACTGGTCGGTCACCTGCTCCCACGAGTAATGCGCTTGGGCGTGCGCCTGCGCCTGGCGACGATACTGCGCGATCAGCGCCGGCTGGGCGAGCAGACCCTCCAGCACCTCGGCCAGCGCTAGCTCGCCAGCCGCAGCCGTGCTGCGCGATGCAGCGAGCCACAACAAGCGTTGACCACCAACCTTCTTATCAGCGACCTACTCGTGCTTATGTGCCTCTACACCATAGGATAATAATGTAGTAGTAGAGGAAGCATTGAGAACGTCGTGAGGGATAGATGCCGCTTGACGTCGGACGCGGTATAGGATCTCTTCCAGCAGCCAGCGGGTTTCGCGCACGCGGTCGGCGATGATGCCAGTGATGAGCAGCAGCAGGCCAATCGCCAGCGAGATTGAGCCGACGATGAGGGACTGAACATTGCCCGGCAGTTGCCAGCCCTGTTCGGCAAAACGCAGCAGCAACCGTATCAGTAAGATGGTGCCGATCAGCAAGAACGGCGCAGCCAGCGCCCCAAACATCTTGACAGGCTCGTAGGCAACATAGGTGCGCAGTAGGATCAACGCCTGCTGGCTGATAAAGTGCAGCATGCCCCGATGGAGGCGAGATGGGCGCGGGGTGTGATGCGCGGTGATCGGCACGCTGGCAACAGCCAGCCCGAGTTTGCCAGACTGAATCAGCGTTTGTACAGTGTAGGAGAACTGGCCGGTGACAAAGAGCCGCAGCGCTGCTTCGCGGGAATAGGCACGAAAGCCGGATACTGCGTCTGGGATGGAGATGCCTGACGCCTGCTGAACTATCCAACTGCCCAGCTTCTGCAGCAGGCGTTTGGTCGGCGAGAAGTGCTTTAGACTGCCTACCTGTCGGTCGCCAATGACGACATCAGCTCGTCCGCGCAGGATAGGCTCAATTAAGATGGGGATGTCCTCACCCCGATACTGACCATCGGCATCGATGTTTACGATAATGTCTGCGCCCTGCTCCAGACAGGCATCTAGTCCATCCTGGAACGAACGTGCCAAACCCTTGTTGCCCACGTGTCGCACGATGCAATCGGCACCAGCGCCAATCGCTTCCTCAACCGTGTGGTCGGTTGAGCCATCGTCAACGACGATCACCGACACCGACTGTAGGCCAGGGATCACGCGCGGGATAGAGCGAATCACTTGGCCGATCGTCTCTTCTTCGTTCAGGGCACAGATTTGCACAAACAGTCTGGGCAGCCTAAGTAGGGAGGAATCTGGCGTTGTGTCCATGGCTACTGGCTACAATTATAATTTGACAAGGCAATGATAAACAACGCGCGCGTGTCACTCATTCAGTATCAGCGACCGAAATACCTCACCGGCAATCCCATCTCGCGTCGGTTAATCCGCAGTTTCTTTGAATCGTTGACGTCGTGTGTTCGGCTGGTGGAGGTAGATTATGCCCGTCTCGGGCAGCGGGTGCACGTATTGGTGGAATTTGGATGCGGCGAGGGGGTGTCGTCAGACGCGCTGCGTGCTGCATTGCCTGAAGCGACAGTGGTCGGGTTTGATATCCATGCACCGTCAGTGAGAATTGCAGTGCAGTATTGCGCAGGGGCTACCTTCGTCGTTGGCGATGCTACCCATGCTCCGATCCGTAGCAACTCGGCTGACCTGGTCGTGATGCTGGAAGTGCTTGAGCATTTACCCGAACCCAGCATAGCCCTGCGCGAGGCGGCGCGCGTGACGCGAAGGTGGTGCATTTTCAGCGTGCCGCACGAGCCAATCTGGCGCGTCTTGAACATGGCGCGCGGGGCTTATTGGCGCGCATGGGGCAACACGCCAGGACATATCAATCACTGGTCGCGCCGAGGGTGGATATCTTTTCTGGAACAGCACTTCGACGTTGCCGAGATCAAGACGCCCCTGCCGTGGCTGATGGCGGTGTGTCGGAAAAAATTATAGTGACGCCCTCGCACCACCATCCTGCCTAGTGTAGCCGACGCCAGCATAAGCGCACGAGTGCGGTCGAACGAGGCTTTGGAGGGTTGAGATACGCGCGATCCTAAGCAACGTTCCCAAGATACATTGCGTGTTACTGTGGCTGGGTTGGCGGGAAGCCGGTGACACGACCGATGCGTAAAATGCTCTCGGCGGGCACAGCAATGCAGGATAACAACGAACTGACTTGCCGTGATCTACTCAATTGCGAGTTCACTGCAACACGACCAAATACTAAGTGGTTCGGGACATCACTACTTTTGTGTCCACCAGCGAAGGATGAGCGAAGGATGGATGTAAGTGATGGATCTCCCGGGCGTGGGGTGAGAGATGCACTCGCTGCGAACTGGTAATGGCAGCGTTCGGGCGTGCCACACGCACGCGCAAGCTAGGATAGGTACTTTTTACCAGCTACAACTGGAGTAACAAAGAGTTCGACACTCGCCAACGAGCATGGCAGGAGATGTTCGAATACATCAATGCTTTACAACCAGCAGCGCTTACACACCTTGCGCATTGCCCCTGCAAGCAGGCTGTCAGTGTATCTCAACCGCATCTCTACTCGCTGTCCCGGCTTCTCCATGTCACTCGTTGCATGGCGCTCAACGCCATCCGTCGTGCGCTATGCGCCCGATGGGCAAAGGTCAGCTTCCGCACGTTCGGAGCAAGGGTTGGTTTGGCTAGGTGCATATTAGAGGATTGATCAGCCCTGCCTTTCGGTGGATGCATCCGCAGGACTGGATGACTGAGTTACAATATCCCTCATCTCCAGCCGAGCTGCTAACTAAAGCAAGCTGCGATCAGCGCTGCGTCAGATCGTTTAAAATTAGCTATGTCAAAGTGACTTGTCCGCTGTCGAAATACCGCTGGCAAGTTAGCACCGCCAGTAGCGCCGTAGCTAGACCAGTGGTACTGCTCGGTAAAGACGTAGAGGGCAGCGGCATGCCTTTAGCGCGTGCAGAATGCGAGCGGGCGGGTTCGCCCGTATTCCAGAAACACGTCATATTATGTAAACTGGACAATGGTTACGGATCACGTCCGACGCATCACTAGAAGACAAGCCCTCAAACTAGCCTCCGCTGGCAGCGCTGCTCTAACTATCGCCTGCACGACCGGGCTGCATCAGGCCATCGCAAAGAATCCAAGCGCTGGCACTGCCGATGACGACCGCACCTACTGGGTCAGTATCCTTCGGCGCCTAGCCGAGCCAGTGCTCGGGAACCTGGCATTGCGACGCCTCAAAGCGACCATGCCAGTTGAGATACCGCCCCATTCGCAGGTGAATCGGCGGCCGTTCACACACTTAGAGGCACTGGGGCGGCTGCTATGCGGCATTGCACCGTGGTTAGAGGTGCAGGGCTTGACAGGTCAGGAGAAAGCACAACAGGACCACATTGCTGACCTGGCGCGCAGAGCGATTGACGCAGCTACAGACCCGCACTCGCCAGATTACATGAACTTCAGCGGACGGCAAGGCGATCAACCTATCGTTGACGCAGCATTTCTAGCGCACGCCACTCTCCGCGCGCCTAGAGCGCTTTGGCGTGAACTTCCTATCCACGTACAGCAAAATTTGATAGCAGCATTGCAAAAAACTTTACAAATAAATATACATAAAAGGAAAAGTAGACAAAATAATTGGCTACTATTTCCAGCAATGATAGAAGCTGCTCTATATCAATTTGGCGTCAACTGGGATCCACAACGGGTAGCGTTAGCTCTGGAAAGATTTCAGCAATGGTATTTGGGTGATGGCGCCTATGGAGATGGGCCAAAGTTCCGCTGGGATTACTACAACAGCCTGGTCATCCAGCCAATGCTGATAGACATCCTGCACGTGCTTGGCAATGAGCGTGAGGCGTGGCGCGCCATGCAGGAGACCGTTCTGGCCCGTGCACAACGCCATGCAGTAGTTCTGGAACGCATGATCTCGCCTGAAGGAACGCTCCCCCCAATCGGTCGCTCACTCACCTACCGTTTCGGAGCGCTGCAACTGCTGGGGCAGATGGCGCTGTTGCGCATGCTGCCGGCATCGCTGCATCCAGCCCAGGTGCGCTGTGCCATGACCGCCGTGTTGCATCGGATGATGGATGCGCCAGGCACGTTTGACCCGCAAGGATGGCTGCGGATTGGACTAGCCGGACACCAACCCTCGCTGGGCGAGCGATATATCTCAACCGGCAGCCTGTATTTGTGCGCTGCCGGCCTGCTGCCTTTGGGTCTGCCGCCAGATGACCCCTTCTGGGCTGGACCATCAATGGATTGGACGGCCCGTAGAATATGGGCTGGACAAGATATGCCGCCGGATAGCGCAATGCGGCTAGAATGATCTTCGGCAGACAAACATCCAATGATGGAACGCTTGCGTCATCTCCTCGCAGATAAGGTCTGGCACCTCCTCGCCTTGCTGCTCCCCCTGCCACTGTTATATCCCCTCATGCCTGCCGCCTTCCAGCGGTTCAGCACCCACATCCCTGGTGTTCCGACCGACAACATTGCTTACGTGTGGGTGATGCACCGGCTGGGCAGAGTGCTCGCGCAGGGGGCCGACCTGTTCTACGACCCCAGCACCTACTATCCGGTGGGCTATCCGGTCACAGCCATCGAGACGACCCTGGCCAACTCGCTGCTTTTCGCGCCAGTCACCCTGTTGTTCGGTCCGGTGGTTGCCTACAACACCGCCGTCATCGCATCGTTCGCGCTGACCTCATACGGCATGTTTCTGTGGGTGCACGCATTCACGCGACGCCGGCTGCTGGCGCTGGCCGCCGGTCTGGTTGGCGCCTTCGTGCCCTACCACACGGCCTATCTGGCTGGCGGCCAACTGCCGCAGATCACCACGCAGTGGATTCCGCTCACCCTGTTTGCGTTGGAGCGCTATGTGCGCGCACGCCGCTGGGGCTGGATGGTGCTGGCAGGGGGGCTATTTGGCCTGAACGCTTTGTCGTCCTGGTACAACCTGGTCTTTCTAACGCTTGCTGCGCCGGCGTATTTTGCGCTGCGTGCCGGTCGGCTGCTGCTGCGCCGCAGGGCGTTCTGGGGGCACGCCATGCTTGGCGTCGTCGTCGCGGTCGCCCTCGTGTTGCCCGCCGCGCTGCCCTACCTGCGCGCCAATCAGCGCGAGAACCGCTCGTGGGACGCCAAGTATATGGCCAACTTCTCAGTCAACCCGCTGCACTTCTTCACGCCGGGCATCCGGCATCCCGTGTGGGGGGCGAGCGTGGCCCAGAACTGGCCAACGGCTCAACAGCAAGTGCGCAACTATCTTAGGGTTGTGTTTGCGGGGTATCTGACCGTCCTGGGCGCGGCGGTGGGCCTCGTCCTCTCCCGCCAGCGCCGCTTGACACGCGCGCTGGGCGCAGTTGCGGCCATCGGCGTCATCGGCGCGATGGGGCCGTTGCTTGTGGGCAACGACGGCGCGCCGGTCACCGTGCCCGTGCCGCAGGAAGTGACTGAACAACTCGACCGCGCCGGCCTGCTGAATGCGGTCAAAGACTGGCTTGGGCCTGACTACACCGAACACCTCCGGGCGGAGTCGCGCCTGGTGATCCCGCTGCCCTATGCGCTGGTGAATTGGTTGCCGATTTTCTCCTCGCTGCGCGCCGTGTCTCGCTACAGCATCCTCATGCATCTGGCGCTGACCGGCCTGGCGGCGCTGGGGGCAGACGCCTTGATACGGCGCGCGCGCCAGCGCTGGCAGGCAGCCGGCGCGCGTGTCTCGGCTCTGTCCGCTGCCGCCATCTGCGTCGCCGCATGTGTGGCGCTGTTCGAATTCTGGATACTGCCGGTGTCAACGACCGAACTGCGCAGGCGGCCGGTTGATGAGTGGCTGGCGAATCAGCCTTTTGGCGCAGTGATCGAGCTGCCGCTGGGCAAGGTGATTCAGCGCCTGAGCGTGTATGCACAGCTTGAGCACCGGCAGCCGCTCGCCCTGGGCCTGTGGGGGTCCTTCCCGCCGCCTGTTGACGGTGAGCGCCGCGCCGTGCTGGAGCGGCTGCCCGATGCAGACGCCGTGAAGGAAGTGTGCACCTGGGGCGTGCGTTATATCCTGATCAACAACTACCCTGGGGTCAGCGCTTCTACGCTAGAGCGCTGGCACAACGCTCTCGAGAACATGCCGGCAGCACGCAAAGCAGGGACATTTGACACGATTGAGGCTTATATCCTGGACGGGTGTTGACAAGCCACAGGCAATGCACGAATGCACCCGCTGGATAGCGCAATGCGGCTAGAATGATCTTCGGCAGACAAACATCCAACGATGGAACGCTTGCGTCATCTCCTCGCAGATAAGGTCTGGCACCTCCTCGCCTTGCTGCTCCCCCTGCCACTGTTATATCCCCTCATACCTGCTGTCTTCCAGCAGTTCAGCACGCGCATCCCCAGTGGTCCGACCGACAACATCGCTTACGTGTGGGTGATGCACTGGCTGGGCAAAGTGCTCGCGCAGGGGGCCGACCTGTTCTACGACCCCAGCACCTACTATCCGGTGGGCTATCCGGTCACAGCCATCGAGACGACCTTGGCCAACTCGCTGCTTTTTGCGCCAGTCACCCTGTTGTTCGGTCCGGTGGTTGCCTACAACACCGCCGTCATCGCATCGTTCGCGCTGACCTCATACGGCATGTTTCTGTGGGTGCACGCATTCACGCGACGCCGGCTGCTGGCGCTGGCCGCCGGTCTGGTTGGCGCCTTCGTGCCCTACCACACGGCCTATCTGGCTGGCGGCCAACTGCCGCAGATCACCACGCAGTGGATTCCGCTCACCCTGTTTGCGTTGGAGCGCTATGTGCGCGCACGCCGCTGGGGCTGGATGGTGCTGGCAGGGGGGCTATTTGGCCTGAACGCTTTGTCGTCCTGGTACAACCTGGTCTTTCTAACGCTTGCTGCGCCGGCGTATTTTGCGCTGCGTGCCGGTCGGCTGCTGCTGCGCCGCAGGGCGTTCTGGGGGCACGCCATGCTTGGCGTCGTCGTCGCGGTCGCCCTCGTGTTGCCCGCCGCGCTGCCCTACCTGCGCGCCAATCAGCGCGAGAACCGCTCGTGGGACGCCAAGTATATGGCCAACTTCTCAGTCAACCCGCTGCACTTCTTCACGCCGGGCATCCGGCATCCCGTGTGGGGGGCGAGCGTGGCCCAGAACTGGCCAACGGCTCAACAGCAAGTGCGCAACTATCTTAGGGTTGTGTTTGCGGGGTATCTGACCGTCCTGGGCGCGGCGGTGGGCCTCGTCCTCTCCCGCCAGCGCCGCTTGACACGCGCGCTGGGCGCAGTTGCGGCCATCGGCGTCATCGGCGCGATGGGGCCGTTGCTTGTGGGCAACGACGGCGCGCCGGTCACCGTGCCCGTGCCGCAGGAAGTGACTGAACAACTCGACCGCGCCGGCCTGCTGAATGCGGTCAAAGACTGGCTTGGGCCTGACTACACCGAACACCTCCGGGCGGAGTCGCGCCTGGTGATCCCGCTGCCCTATGCGCTGGTGAATTGGTTGCCGATTTTCTCCTCGCTGCGCGCCGTGTCTCGCTACAGCATCCTCATGCATCTGGCGCTGACCGGCCTGGCGGCGCTGGGGGCAGACGCCTTGATACGGCGCGCGCGCCAGCGCTGGCAGGCAGCCGGCGCGCGTGTCTCGGCTCTGTCCGCTGCCGCCATCTGCGTCGCCGCATGTGTGGCGCTGTTCGAATTCTGGAT
>Ga0272447_1000287_pt1 | contig 39131 bp, 27 predicted proteins | sample YNPCB0133_FD_194589 | JGI IMG/M metagenome (GOLD analysis project Ga0272447, IMG submission 194589) | Hot spring microbial mat communities from Yellowstone National Park, WY, United States - YNP-CB-013-3 | ecosystem: Environmental > Aquatic > Thermal springs > Hot (42-90C) > Sediment | place... | reverse complement strand
GCTGGCGGTACTCGTAAAGGGGTCGTGGCGGCGGAGCAACCGCCAGTTCATCGGCCCAGATACCCGGAGTCAAGAGCACCCACAGTGTCGCACTTAGGCTCCCGACACCTCGTATCACGTTCCACCTGGCGACCCCGCCAGGTCGGGCCAGTCTCCTCGTTCCACCCGCCCCTGCTGTCGGAGTGATCCTGTCGAACATGCTCATCGCTTCCCCCCTCTCCCCCAACCAGTCTGCCCGACCCTGGAACCATGCGGTGGGTTCTTCGTTCGGAGGAACCCGGTGCCAGGGGGAACCAGCATCAGAACACAAGACATCATAGCAAAAACTCCCGGGAAAACCTCGGGGAGGGATTTTTACTGAAAAAATTTCCATTTTTTGGTTGACAAGTTTACAAGTATGTAGCATATGTATAGTATCGGGGCGCGAACCTGGAAGGAGGACATGCCATGCGTCCGCTCAAACCCTCGAATGCATACGGGCGAGACTTCTACGGTGGGGAGTATCGTGCGGAAGAGGAAGAGTTCCTTCGTGCGATGGCTCTCTACCAGAAACGTCAAGGGCGCCGTTACCCGACATGGTGCGAAGTGCTGTATGTCCTCCACTGCCTCGGCTACCGCAAGGTGGCGTCTGCCGTGGAACCGCTGGATGAAGTGACTGCCTGGCGGGACGCGGCCGCCGCTTCGGAGGAGGCGGCCGAGGTGGAAAAGTTGGTGGCATTGCTGCGTCAGCGTTGGGGCACCCAGCAGGTGCAGCCGCTGGGAAAGCCGCAGAATCGTCCCTGAACCGCAGGCGGTCAGGTCCTGGAGGGAAACCCATGTGGCGACAACTGTGGCAATGGTGGAAAGGCAAGCAGCGAGCACGCATCGACGGGAGCCCGCCAGGCACGGCTCTGCGGCTGCCTCTATTATCATCGTATGGGGGTTGGTGGCAGGATAACCCCCTCGAACAGGTCCGCAATTTCCGCTCCTGGGTGTATGTGGCGGTGCACGCCATCGCTCAGGAAGCAGCCCGCTATCAACCCCGTGTCTTCCGCTCCACCGGACCCGGTGATGACGAACAATTGCCTCTGCCTCAGCATCACCCGCTTTGCCGCTTGCTTCACCATCCCAATCCCTGGTTGACACCCTGGGAACTGTGGTATCTCACCCTGGTGTACCTCGAACTGACCGGCAATGCCTTCTGGTACGTCGCCCAAGCCCCGCAGACCACCGGCACTCTGTTGCCGCAGGAGCTGTGGATCATCCCCACTCCCTGGGTGCGCATTCTGCCCGATGCCCGACAGGTCCTCCGCGGTTATGAGGTGGCAGCACCCGGACAGCCCACCGAATGGTTCGCCCCTGAGGAAGTCATTCATCTGAAATATCCCAATCCTTTGAATCCACATTATGGCTTGTCGCCTCTGCAAGCCAATGCTTTGACGATTGATGCCCACTCGGAACTCCTCCAGGCCCGGTATCAGACCTTTCAGGCCGGTCCTCGCCCCGGAATCGTGCTCCAGACCGAGCAAATCCTGACCGAGCAAACGGTGGCTCGTCTGGAAGAGCGACTGCAAGCCAGGTTCCAGGGCCGCGAAAGCTGGCATCGCCCTCTGGTGCTCGAGCAGGGCCTCCACGCCAACCCGTGGACGCTGACCCCCGCGGAAATGGACTTTGTCAACTCCGCTCGCATGACCCGTGATGAAATCCTGGCCATCTTTCGCGTACCGCCTCCCATCACCGGCATTGTGGAAAATATGGGGCTGGGAGCCGACATCTGGCTGGGCGCCCGCGTCATGTTCTGCGAAGGAACCATCCAGCCCAAACTCGATTTGATCGGTCAGATTCTCACTCGCTATCTGGCGTCGCGTTATGGTGAAGACATTGTGATCGAGTTTCCGGACTGCTCGCCCCGCTTACGCCAACAGCAGCGGCAGGAGGAGGAACAAGACGTGCGCTGGGGTCTGCGGACCATCAACGAAATCCGCCAGGGACGAGGTTGGAAGCCACTGCCCGACCCGCGACTGGATCAGGTCCTGCTCCCCCGCGAACTGGCTACACCTCCGGTCCGGCAGACCCGGAAGGCTCCGCACCGCGCCCGACGCCGCCGGGATCCAATCTGGAGGCAACCGCCGACGGACCAGACTCCGTCCCAAAAAGCCTCAGCGAACCTTGCTTCCCCACAACCCCACAATCCAGTCGCAGCTCCGAGCCAGGAACCGGGGGAACAGGAACTATCCTGCCTCCCCGGAATATTCCCGACGCCTGAACCCTGGGGAGCCGATTGAACACGGAGGAGCTTACCATGGGCATGATACGAACCGAAACAGCCGCACGCACGCTAGCCGTGGATGCCCAGCACTACACGGTACGAGCGGTGATCAGCACCAGTGACCCCGACCGAGCCGGGGATGTAGTGGTCCCTACCGGTTTGCGGAACCTGGAGGAATACCTGCTCAATCCGGTGGTGCTCTGGGCCCACCAGCGGGGACCAATCCCACCGATCGGGATGTGTTTGTGGCTGGATGTTCAGCCCCGGCGGATTGTCGCCGAGACCCGCTTTGCCCGAGGGGTACCCCTCGCCGAGGATATCTTCCGCCTCTACGAGCAAGGGATCTTACGGGGCTGGTCCATCGGCTTCGTGCCACGTGAAGTGCAACGGGAGGTCCGTCGGGATGGCTCGACGGGACTACGCATTGTCAGCTGGGACCTGCTTGAATACTCGGCTGTACCCATCCCCGAAAACCCGGCGGCCCTGACCCTGGCCTTGGAGAAAGGCTCCATTCGCGATCGCCGCCTGCAACGCTGGTTCGAACGCTATTACGACGACATCCTGTCGCCTTTGTATCACCCCGCCGCGTTCTCTGAGGGTTATATCCATCGGTTATAACGATGAATTTTTTGATAAAAGCCTCATTTTGACAATCGATATTTTTTCGGGAAAAATCCAGGCCATATCACAGATCATTTCAATCAAACAATATTTTGTTTGATGATCGACGGTGTGGAACCTGGACAGCGTGTGTCGGTTTTGGGTTTCCGTGAAGGTTTTTTCAGGAGGTTCCATCATGACAGGTGCGACGGTGTCCGAAAGTGGTGTTCCGGAGAAGTTCCACAGCCGGGAGGAACTGGTCACGTTCATCGAGCAGGAGGCTCGGGCAGCGGTGAACCGGGCGGTGCAGAGTTCCGGTGGGCCGGTACGCCTGGAGCGGCGTGTCCCCTGGGTGACCAGCGGGCCGGTCTTGCAGGACTCGGCAGGCTATTCCGTCCTCAAAGCGGCAGCTTTGGCCCTGGGGTTTGTCGGACCGGAGCAGGCCAAGGAAGAGCTACATGTCCACGAACAGTTGCGGCAGTTGTACGCGGGCTACGGTTTTGTACCGCATCAGGGTCAGCAGTCCTTTCTGGTACCTCTGGCCAGTGCCCATTTGCCGGCCTTCGAGCCGCACGGCCAGCGCTTGCGTGACGAACTGCGCCAGAAGCTCAGTGCTGCGACGGAACGTTTCGATCCGGACGAGGCGGCCTGGCTCCGTCGTCGGACTTCCCCGTGGAGCAAGGCGTTGGGCACCCTCCTGGACAGCGCCGGGGGTACTCTGGTCGCCGGTCCGGTGATGGGCGAGTTGATCGACTTGCAGCGGAGCCTGGAGGTGTTCTCCGCGGCAGGAGCGCGGGAGGTGGCTTTGCCTCCCAACGGCCGCCTGCAATTCCCCAAGTTGACCGCTGCCAGCACCGCCTACTGGGTGGGGGAAGGGACGAGCATCCCCGAAAGCCAACCTGCCACCGGCATGCTCAGCCTGCACGCAAAGAAACTCGGTGTGCTGGTGCGCCTGAATAATGAACTGCTGCGGTTTGCCAGCCCCAGTGCGGAAGGTCTGGTACGCTACGACATGGCTCGTGCCGCCGCGCTCAAGGCCGACCTGGCCATGTTGGAAGGCACCGGCGGGACCCAAATCCAGGGTCTGCTGACCTATCCCGATATCGTGGTGCATACGGCCTCGGCCCCGGGAACCAACGGCGACCTGTTTCAGCCCCAAGACGTGGCCCTGATGGAAAGCCTCTTGCCCGATGCGGTCGAAGCCCCCACCGCTTGGGTCATGCGCAAAAGTATGTATGCGGCACTTATGAACCGGCGGACCGATGCCATCAGCACCGGAGACAGCCGCGGGGTCTTCCTCTTTCGTGAGCCGCAAGCCGGTGATCCCAATCCGCCCAAGCTGTTGGGGACACGTGTGGTCCGTTCCGCCCAAGTCTCCAACAGCCGTACCAAAGGTTCCGCCTCCAATCTCACCTACATTCTCCTCGGCTACTTCCCGGACTGGATCATCGCCCGGTTGGGAATCATGGAGTTCCTCGCCAGCGGCCTGGGTGACAGCGCTTTGCAAAACGATCAGACGGTGTTGCGGGGCATTCAGCATATCGATGCCGGTCCGCGCCATGCCCCCAGCTTCGTGCTCTGCGATCAACTGGTGATCGCCTGAAGGAGGTCCATCACGTTCATTTCATCTGGATCGCCGGAAGGAGGGATGTCCCTCGCTGGCAACCGGGGAGAAGAGCCATGGGCAGATACGGCGTGAGGACAGGCACACCACGGGTCAAGAGGGGGGCGGACGGTCCGCGACCTGTGGGGACGAGGCCTGCTCCTCACGCCGTCCTTCATGGCCTCGCCGGTCCTCATGTGCCGTTGACTTTGCTTTATCGTACTGTCCAACGTTTGTTGTTATTGGTTGAAAAAAAGCAATTAGTTATTGTCCTGCATATTTTTCTTCAGGGAGATTCACTTATGTTTGAAACATTAGCGAATGTGAAACTGGCATTGGGAATCCAGGGGACGGAGAACGACGGCATCCTGGAGCGGCTGATGGCAGCTGCCGGGGAATGGATCCGGGAATACACCGGCCGGGATTGGACAGGGGGCACATTCACGGAGGTGCATGCGGCCGGTTATACGTTGGTGTTTTTGCGGAACTTTCCCGTCGAGACCCTGGTGAGTTTGAAGGTAGATCCCCAGCGTCAATTTGGGCCGTACACGGAGCGTCCGTTGACCAGTTTTGTGGTGCACCGGGAACGGGGGGTGGTGGAGTCGGTGGACGGCCCGTTTCTCCCACCGCAGAAGGGAGGCCAGGATGATTGGCCCGGGGCATTGCAGGTGGTGTACACCACACCCAGCGGTGCGACACCTGTGGCCGTGCGGGAAGCGTTCGTGCAGTTGGTCGGCTACTGGTACCGTCTCACCCGCACGGCTTTGGTGCAGAATCATGAACTGCTTCTGAGTCAGCAGAATGGAACGGAGATCAAGACGTGGCCCTGGTCGGCGGTGTCGGGTTTACCGCGGATGCCCTCGGGGATCCTTCAGTTGTTACAACCATTTCGTGCTCCCCCGTTGTAGGAGAGTCAGAACATGCTCTGCGCCAACGGCAGCGGATGGATCCGCGTTATCCTATCGACCAGCGCATGGCGGAACGGATGTCCGTGGGAACGTGGGCAGCAGGAGCGGAAGGATTTCCCCAACGGCGGACATCCTCAAGAGGAAACCTCATGGTATAGTAAAGGCAGATGTTGTGCAGGCTGCTGGAAACTCAGGTGGATGAGCCGCCGCGTGAACGCTAGCCATCGTTCCGACCCCGACGAAGAAGTGCACTGGGTCCGTGCTGCGCAAGCGGGAGACCGCCAGGCCTTTGCCCAGCTGGTCGAGCGGTATTGGGATCGCCTGTACCGCTGGCTGTACCAGCTGGCCCAAGACCGACATGTGGCCGAGGATTTGACCCAGGAGACGTTCCTCAAGGCACTCGCCGCATTAGACTCGTTTCGGGCCGGGAGCAATTTCCGGGCCTGGCTCTTCCGCATCGGGCACAACAACTTTGTGAACGGCAAGCGGAGCACGCGGTGGGGGAATCACCCCAGCCTGGAAGAGATGAGTGGCACGCGTCAGGTGTCGGCGGAAGTGACTGCCGAACAGCGGGAATGGCTCGCCCAGGTGGAACAGGCGGTCGCACGCCTGCCGCTGGATTTCCGCGCGGCGCTGCTGTTGCGGGCTTATGAAGGGTTGTCGTTCCGCGAGGTAGCCCGGATTTTGCGGACCACAGAAGAGACGGCCCGCTGGCGTGTCTTCAAAGCCCGCCAGTTGCTCTTGCAACAGCTCGCGCCCGAACTGCTCCCGCCGGACGCCTGCGAGGGACCCAGGCCCGCATAAGCCCCAGCCCACGAGCCTCAGCCCACCAGTCCCAGCCCACGGGCCAGCTGGGACCATGCAGCACGATTGAAGCCGAGGAGGTCAAGACATGAGGGACGACTCAAGCCAGCGTCAAGGGAGCTGCCGGCAGTTCCGCCGGACCCTGCTGGCCCTGCCGGACCCCCGCGTCCTCCCCAGCAGCTTGCGCCGGCATCAGCAACACTGCCCCGATTGTCGCGCCTGGGCGGAGCAGGCCGCAGAGCTGGAAAAGGCTCTCAGCCAACTGCCAGTTCCCCCCAGCGGCAACAGCAAGGCCCATTTTCTCAAGGGCCTGCAGCAAACCGAATCTCCCATGCTGATTCCCCGATCCCGCCGGGACCACTCCCGTCAGGACGGCACAGGAACACGCTCGCTGCGTAGCAGGCGAAGGTGGTGGTGGACTGTAGCCGGGGCATTGGCAGCTTCCCTGCTGGTGGGTGTTCTGGCTTATCATCGCAGCGGCTCCGGCCCATCTCCTCAACCCGAGGTGGCCCGTTCCGTCCCGCCATATCCGTTTGTGCAACAACTGGTTGCTCATGATGTAGCCCTGGCCCGGGCCAACACCGCCAGTCAACGCCTGCAAGCGCTTAGCGCTCTGGCCGACACCGTGGCCCAGGAAACCCAAGCTCTGGCCCGCATCGCCACCGCCGAGGAATTACGGGAACTGGTCCGCTGGTACGATAAAGTGGTGGAACGGGGAGTGCTCCAGCAGGCTCAGGAATGGATCGAGCAGATGCAAACAGAACAGGAGCGGCAACAACTGCTCGCCACCGCGGAACGGCTGGCTGCCACAGCCCAGGCCATGGAGAAAATACTCGACACGGTCCCCCCGCACGCCCAATCGGTGTTGCGTCAACTGGCCCAGACCGCCCGAGAAGGTGAGCATAAGCTCAAACGCCTCAGCGGTACGTCATAGCGGTACGTCATAAAGGTCGTCCCTAAAGAAGGGAGGAAATAAGGAAAAGGTGGGGAAACAAGGAACACAGAAGACGAGGGAGGCGGCCATCCGAAGCCCAGAGGGGAGTTGAAAGAAGCCGCAGGTCCAGGAGGGTGTTCATGAGCATAAGAAAAAACGAGGTTCCACGATGAAGGCGATGCGCGGCTGGGTTACGTTGGGGATGTTGCTGGTGCTGAGCGCCTGGGTCGGTGCTCAGGCCCCTCCCCGTACACTTTCCGCAGCGGATCGTGCCCGCTTATTCCAACATCATCGGGTGCTGGCCGCAATGTTGGTGGACCATGGTCTGGGCCTGGCCGCCTCCCGCCATCCTCTGGAACGGGCTGAGGAGTGCCACCGCACTGCCCGCACACTCGGTCAGGCTCTGCACCGAGCTGCTCAGGAACAGGACACCTCCCGTCTGAGCCAATTGGCCGACCTGTTGACTCTGATGATCCGAGAAGGTCTGACCCCGAATCTGCACGAGGCTGCCCGCCTGATTTCACCCCAATCCCCCGAAGCCAAACGTTTGCGGGAGATTCGGGACCGAAGTCGGGGAGAGCTATCCCAGCTCCGCCGACAACTGACCCTGGAAGAACACTCCCAGACACTTCCGGTTCTCCAGACCGTGCTGGAGCAGTTGACACACGTCGAGGACCAACTCCGCCTGCCCGGTGAGGACGCCGTTCCCTCAGGCTCACCGCCGCGATGAAAGGCCCTGCACCCGAGGCTGGTCCCTGCTCGTTTGCCCAGATTCTGGAGCACAACACCACCCTTCGGGACAAGAGGGCTCCGAGCGGAGTGTGCCGGGGCACAATCCCTCAGGAGTTTCGTCGATGGAGGGCGTGAAATCCGGGTCGGTTCCTCATCGATTGGACTTTCGAGGGAGGTTGCGGGAAGGGGGCGGTCAGTTGTTTCCCGTCGTGGTTATCTCGCCCTTGGGCAGGTTGGGGGTCGATTTGAGGATGCGCATCATGTTGGCTTTGTAGGCTTCGACGCCGGGTTGGCCGTAGGGATTGATTTTCATGAGTCGGCCTTCCACGACGGTGGCGAGCATGAGCATCTGGAGTAGTTGTCCGAGGGTGTATTCATTGAGTGTCGGCAGGAGGATGTCGGCGGTGGGTCGGGCGGCTTCCCAGTAGGCCTGCATAGTACCGGTAAAAGCAGCTTCGAGCAGGTCCGGATAGTCTTTGCGGCTGAACTGGTTCAGATCATCCTCGTTATGTTCGGCCATGCCGAGAACGACCGGGGGATGGCGGGGAGATTTGACTACCAGGTTGTTGATGAGTTTGTCCCGTGCCCCTTCCTGATGTTGCTGACCGCGGCTGTGGAGGTCGCGGGTGTTGACGACCGTAATGGGGGTAGCCCCGCGGCCTTGCTTGCCCAAGGATTCGGCCAGCAATTGATCGTACCACCAGCCGATGGCTTCGAGTTTGCGCGACCAGACAGCCAGGACGCGGATCGGTTTGCCCAACTGTTCCGTCATGAGGTAGTTGACGGCGGCGAACTGAAGGACGGGATTGCGCTCGAAGGATTCTTCGAGGAAGCGCTTGGTCATGGCGGCAGCCCCCTGGAGCAAGGCCCGCACATCCAGACCGACCACCGCAGCCGGCAACAGTCCCACGGGAGTAAACACACTGTACCGACCGCCGATGTCCTCGGGAATGGTCAGGATTTCGTCGTCACTGTATCCTTCGCTGTGGAACCAGTCGCGCAGCTTGCCTTTGGGTCCGGTTATGGGTACGACGAGGCGGCGGAGCAATTCCGATTTGGGGCCGTAGCAACGCGCCAGTTCCCGCCAGAGGACCCGGAAGGCCGCAGTTGTTTCCAGAGTACCGCCCGATTTGCTGATGACGATCAACGCCCAGCGTTCCTCCGGGATTTCCGGATCGACCAGGGTGTTGTCCAGCAGTTCCACCAGTTCGTGGAGGGTGTCGTTGTCCACGTTATACCCTTCAAAGTAGATGCGGGGGCGATTGAGGCGTAACTGGGCCGGCATCTCATTGTGGTAGCTGTGGCAGAGGGCATCGATCAAAGCCTTGGCCCCCAGGTAGCTGCCGCCCACGCCGAGCACTACCAGGCGGCCGGCTTCCTCCCGCAAACGCTGGGCGATACGCAAAAGTTTCCCCAACTCACTTGTATCCTGACGCCGGCGATACGCGTCCAGCAGCTTCTGCGGCAGGTCGATGAACCCCGGTTGAAGCGGTTGGTCCTTGAGAGGAATCGACTGCAATTCCCGCTCGGCGGCAACTCGACCGCGCACCGCCACGACGTCCTTTTTGATCTGTTCCAGCAGGGCCGGGTCCAGAAAATGCCGGGCTTGCAACTCGGCCAGCGGTGTCCAGGTTTCCGCGACCGGCAAGAGCAGACGGCGATAGTCGTATTCCACCGATTCATCTGGCAATTGCATGCTTGCCCTCCCCCCCCCGTTGAGGATGCAGTCTTATTCTCCACTGTACGCCCCCGGCGGGCTGCTGTAAACTTGGCTTTATGATGATCCAGGATTTGATCCGCGAATTACGAGAACCGGCGGACAGCAAAATCATTCTCCTCGTTGCCGATGGGCTGGGGGGACTCCCTCTGGAACCCGGCGGCAAGACAGAACTGGAGACGGCCCATACCCCCCATTTGGATGCCTGTGCACGTGAAGGGGTGTGCGGTCTGTCGATTCCGGTGCTTCCGGGGATTGCTCCGGGAAGCGGACCGGGGCATCTGGCCCTGTTTGGCTACGACCCCTTGCAATACCGGATCGGTCGGGGCATCCTGGAAGCTCTGGGGATCAACTTCCCGATCGGGCCGGAGGATGTGGCGATCCGAGGCAACTTCTGCACGCTCGATGCCCAGGGTCGGATCACCGATCGCCGGGCCGGTCGCCCTTCCCAGCAGCAAAATCTGGCAGCGGTAGAACGGTTGCGGCGGATCACCCTGCCCGGGGTTCAGGTGTTTGTGGAACCGGTGCGGGAGCATCGCTTTGTGCTGGTACTGCGGGGTGCCGACCTGGGAGATCAGGTCAACGACACCGATCCGCAGGCAGTGGGAGCCACTCCACTGCCGGCTCAGGGAACTGATCCCGCTTCCCAGCGGACGGCCGACCTGATCAACCGCTTCGTGGCTGCGGCTCAGCAACAACTGGCCGACTGTGCCCCCCTCAACGGGGTCACCCTGCGAGGAGCCGCCCGCCGACCCGACATTCCCACCTTCACCGAGGTCTATGGCCTGAAAGCTGCTGCTCTGGCCGTCTATCCCATGTACAAGGGCCTGGCCCGACTCGTGGGCATGGACGTGCTCGATGCCGGTACTTCCCTGCAGGAGCAGATCGCTACCTTGGAGCGGGTCTGGAAGGAGTACGACTTCTTCTTCCTGCATTACAAATACACCGACTCGACGGGCGAAGATGGCAACTTTACCGCCAAAGTCCAGATGATCGAACAACTGGACGCAGCCATTCCCGCCATCCGAGCGTTGCAACCGGATGTGTTCATTGTCACCGGAGACCATTCCACGCCGAGCAAGTTGCGGAGTCACTCCTGGCACCCCGTGCCCACCCTGCTGGTCGCGGACACCTGCCGACCGGATGAGGTGAGCGAGTTCGGCGAACGGGCCTGTCTGCGGGGGGGATTGGGGCAATTCCAGGCCCAATACCTGATGCTGCTAGCGATGGCCCACGCCCGTCGCCTGGGCAAATACGGAGCCTGAGACCCCCTTTCCGACTCAACAAACCTCCGCCGCCCACGCTGCTCCACCCCTCAGAAAGTTTGCGCCCAAACGGCCGGTTCCCAACTTCCCTCGGGGAGTTTGCGCCCAAACGGCCGTGAGTGTTTCCGAGGCTTCGTTTTGCTCCTCCTTACCACCCCCTGGAACCCGAAGTGTTCCCGGTTGGCTCGCACGGTGAGTCTGTACCTTCAAATTCGGAGATTGCAGTTGGTTTTCATCCGGCGAGGTTGGGGGCCGCTCAGGCCGGTGCCCCTCATCCTGTCGTCGGGCTGGTGGGGCAGCTGGATGAACTGGCACCCGGTCGCTGCCTCTACCCCCTCCGGATTCACACCAACCCACGCGGGACCGGTGTACCACCATCACGAGCGGAAGTGAAAGCATGGGTCCGACCTTCCCATGAGGCACCCATAACATGCCGGTGATGTGCTGGGTTCCGCTGGGGTAGTGGGATTGGGTGTATATCGCCGTGGGCGTGCCTTTCGCCTACCGGGCTGGTCGCACTGATCAAAAAAGTCCGCGGTCGGATGAAGGCTGACACCGCCGACCCCGACATGTCATCAGCCGGTGGGGAACACGTCATCAGCCGGTGTGGGAAAAGGGAAGGAAGTGGATCGGCTGCCCTTTCGCAGGCAGATGTGGTAGAAGAGATAGGGAGGGTGATCGGTTCGATGGGAGGCAAACCATGCCTGAGAAAGAGCCCTCTTTGTGGGCGGATGTGGATGGTGATTTTGAGGAATATCAGCGGGTGGCTTTGCGTGGGAACGGTGTAACAGATTGGTTGCAGGAGCGGAGTACGACTCGGGTGGGTCGTTGGGAGCAAGCGGCTCGAGCCGGTTATGCCAGGGGAATGGTTTTGTTGGGAGAGTGTTATGAAAAAGGATTCGGAGGTGTGCCGCAGGATGAAAAGCAGGCGGTGGAATGGCTCCACAAAGCTGCCCAAGCAGGTCACCCACTTGCCCCGGGGGCGTTAAAAAAAGTCAACCAGCAGACTTCCCAGATCAAAGGTGAATGAGCCATGGACCAACGATCGCTTCCGACCTGAGCTTTGAGACCCGAATGAGGAAATGAATGGCCGGCATGCGAGCCGGTGAAGTACGGCGTTGGTCAGCCACTTTTCTCCCTGAAGTCCCTGGGATGCAGGTCCGGTGTGGCTGGTTCCGAAGTGGAGGACCGCCGGGACTGGCACGGAAAGGTCAACAACTCTGATGCTTCCGGTCATCATGTCGATGGGAACTCCTAGAATGCCGGTATGAGGGAAACAGTGGATATAGCCGTGGTGGGAGGCGGGGTCATTGGTCTGACCTGTGCCTATCGGTTGGCTCGACACGGGTGGGGCGTGGGGGTGTGGGATCGGGGTCAGTTCGGCCAGGAGGCGTCATGGGCCGGCGCCGGGATTATTCCACCCGGCAACGTGGAAGGGGCGGTAAACGTTTGGGATCGGTTGCGGGCCATCGGTGCAGCAAGCTTCCCCCATCAGGCTGCGGAACTGCGGGAACTGACCGGGATCGATATCGGCTACCGACGTTGTGGGGCGATCGAATTTCTACCCGCGGATCAGGTAGAAGAAGTGACCGGCCTGTGGGCAGCCGAAGGGATCCGCTTCGAGCGTGGGTCGGCCGAGGAATGTCGGCAGTGGGAACCTGCCGTGGTCATGCCGCCGCAATGGACAGCCTGTTACCTGCCAGACTGTGCCCAAGTGCGTAACCCGTGGCTGCTGCGGGCATTGGTGGTGGCGTGTCAGCGGTTGGGGGTGCAATTGCATCCGCAGCAAGAAGTGGTCGGTGTGGTCGGTTCCCCTCCGCGGGCACAAGGGGTGATGCTAGCCGACGGTACCACAGTGGCGGCGGAGAGAATCCTCTTGACGGCAGGAGCGTGGACAGAAGCCTTGCTGCGAAATTGGTGCGGTCGGGGCATCGGCATCCATCCAGTACGTGGCCAGATCGTGCTCTTGCGGGTGCAACCCACCTTGCTGACCCGCATTGTCATGGTGGACAAACGCTATCTAGTGCCACGGGGAGACGGCCACCTCCTCATCGGTTCGACTGAAGAGCCGGAAGCCGGCTTTGTCAAGGCCAATACAGCCGCAGGTGTGGCAGAGCTGGTGGCGTTTGCCGTGGGGTGGATCCCGGCATTGGCTCAGGCGGAATGGGTCCGGTGCTGGAGCGGATTACGGCCGGGTTCACGAGATCAACGGCCGGTGATCGGTCCCTTACCGGGGTGGGACAACGTGTGGCTGGCAGCAGGTCACTTCCGGGCCGGTGTGCAACTATCGCCGGCTACAGCCCAATTGATCACCGAAGCATGGAGTGGGCAGCCACCCTGTGTGCCGCTGGATGCGGTGGGCTGGGAACGTCCCGCCCCGTCCGGTCCGCAAGCCTTTCGCTCCTGACCTTCGCTGCGACCTTCGCCATGCCTTCCTGCTCCTTCAAATTCACATCTGCTGCGACCTTCGCCATGCCTCCCTGCTTCTTCAAATCGGAACTCAGGCCAGTATGGTTCCAGGAAAGCCTGCGCAACCGGGGTTCGGACTGGAGCGGCAACCTGGGCAGCCGAGCCCGGTGTCTGGTCACGATCCAGGGCGGCGATGTATCCGATTTGCTCACGCTGGATTTGATAATCTCAGCAGGCAGAGGAGGAGATTTCGGTTTTGTCTATGGTATTATATGTGCAACTGGAGGAGGAAGTTCTGGTTTGGGTTATGGCATGATCTATACATCCCGAGGAGAAAATTCCGGTTCAGGTTATGGTGATGGTATATACGTATATGGCAATGGTCGGCGCAAGAACAAAGCAAGAAATATGGTCGGCGCAAGAACAAAGCAAGCAATAAGGTAAGAACCACGCAGGCTGGAGCAAGCCGGGGTGAGCGGATGACAGCGATGGCGGTGGCAGAAGCACGGCAACTGGTGGAAGAACTGACCGAGTCCTGGAAGTGGCTGGAGGCATATGTCCGCCGTCAGTCTGCCAGTGCGGTAGCCGAGGAAATCGCGTTGGCGTCTGCTGTGTTGCGGAACGTAGTGGGCCCTTTCCTGGAAGGGAGTCCCGCTGTGCCGTTGCATATCGCCGTGGTCGGAGGAGCGGGGACGGGCAAGAGTACGGTGGTCAACTTCCTGCTGGGTCAATCCCTGGCCGAGACCAATCCGCAAGCAGGGTACACCCGGCACCCAACGGCGTTCGTGTGGGGGGAAGTACGGAACGTCTGGCCTCAGTCGCCCGGATTTCTGGGTGGGTTGCAACCGGTGTCCGATCCCTGTCGTGCTGATGTGGACACGGATATCTATCAGATCCGCAAGGTGGAATCATCCGTGGAGGAACCGCTGCGGCAGTGCGTTGTCTGGGATTGTCCGGATATCACTACTTGGGTTGCTCAAGGGTACATCCGCCGGGTGTGGGAAGTGGCCGGTCTGGCCGATCTGATTCTCTATGTGACTTCGGATGAACGTTACAATGATCTGGTGCCGACGCAGTTTCTGCACCTGCTGGTTCGGCTGGGCAAACCGGTGATCGCAGTACTGACGAAGGTGCCGACCGAGCAGGCCGACCAACTCGTGGCCCATTTCCGTCAGGAAGTGCTCGGACGCTTGCCCCGCCGGGCGGACGGTTCCCTCCCGGAAGTGCCCGTGGTGGTGCTGCCGTTTCTGCCGGGGGCGGCCCGTCGGGATCCCTCCGGGGCAGGTAAGCCCTACCGTCAGGCTCTGCTGGAGCAGGTAACAGCGGTGATTGCCCGACCCGAGCAGGTCCGCCAGCATCACGTCCTGTATGCCTTGCGTTTTATGCAGCAGTTGGTCACCCATTTGCAAAAGGAGGTTCAGCAGGAACTGGAGGAATTCCGCTTATGGCAACAGCTGGTGCACCAATTGCGTCTGGCGATGGAACGGCGGTATGAGGCGGAATATCTTGAAGTGGAGCGTTTCCAGGTCGTCGAAGATTGTCGCAATGCCTGGATGGAACTGCTGGAATTGCCTGCAGCCGGCCGTTGGCTGAGCGCGGTGATGTGGGTAGTGCGGACCCCGTATCGGGCAGCCCGTAATTATGTCCGCCGCCGTTGGACGCACGCCCCGGTGGTGGTACCCCCTGAGGAGGAAGTCCTGCGCGAGGCAGCCGCTGCCTGGCGGGACACCTTGCATGCCGAAACCTTACGTCGTGTGGACCGCCATCCCTTCTGGCAGGACCTGGCTCGCCGCTTCCCCACCGAACTGCTGCCGGCCTGGGAACAGCAGTGGCACCAGCTATGCCCGCAATTCCAACAGCACCAGCAGCAAGAGTTGGCCGATAGTTGCCGTCAGTTGTTGGAGTGGTGGCAGGCCCGGCCCGGACGGCTGGCTCTCCTCCGCTACACCAAATTGCTCTGGGATGGGGCTGGCGTGGCCGGAATTGTTTACCTGACCTGGCCGCTGAACTGGTATCATCTGCTGTTAGTCCCGTTGAGTCTGTCCTTGACACACCAGGTGGTGGAATGGCTGGGTACAGCCCAAATCGAGGGGTTGCGTCGGCGTCTGCGGCAACAACGTTCCCGTCAGCTGCGGGAGATGCTGAGTGGACCGCTGGAATCCTGGTTGCAACAGTGGCCGGTACATGCCGGCACCTCGTTGGCCCAGCTGCAGCACGTGTTGGAGCACACGCCCGCCGCACTCAGCCGGCTCGAAACCGCTCTGGTGGATCGCATTCCGCCCGCAGCCACCGGTCTCGGCCGTCCGTCCCAGAAGCCACCCGCTTGACCATAACGGCAATGGTCCTCTGTCCGGACCAACCGCCAGGTGCTTGGGAGGAGCTATGAGTCAGCCAACGTCCCAGTCTGCCCCCTCTTCCCCGCAGGCCACGAGCAGCTCTGCCTCCGCCGAGGCTGCAGCCGCGTCCGCCACGGTCCCCGCAACCTCCTCGACCCCGGCAAGTTCTGACGGTACGCTCGACCCTACCCAATTCTTCCCCAGCTTGTCTGCCCTGCTCCGCACCCTGGAACAGACCGTCCGCCAGTGGTTGGAGCAACCGCATCCTTGGCCACTGCCGGCTCTGCAAAAAGCCCAGTTGGCGAGCCTGCTGGACGATCTCCGCCGCCAGATCGAATTACTGGCCACCGAACACCCCTTATTGCTGATCGTCCTGATGGGGGGAACAGGAGTAGGCAAATCCACCCTTCTCAATGCCCTGGCCGGCTCACCGATTGCCCCCGCCGACATCCGACGCCCGACTACCCGCGAACCGGTGGTTTACCTGCATCACTCGGTCCGGCCGGAACGTCTCGACCCCGCTTTACGCTTGTGCCGCCTGGTTCCCCACGATCGCGAGCCACTGCGCTACAAAGTCCTGGTTGATACTCCCGACCTGGATTCGAATGTGCCGGAGCATCGGGACAAGCTGGTCCGGATCCTGCCGATCGCCGACATTGTTCTGTACGTGGGATCGCAGGAAAAATACCACGATCAACTCGGTTGGGAATTGTTTCGGCAGCATCGGCACCGCCGGGCCTTTGCCTTCGTGCTGAACAAGTGGGATCGCTGCCTGACCGAGGAAGGATACGGTCGCCGGCCCGATGAGGACTGGTTGCGGGATTTGCAGGCCGAGGGTTTCCAACGCCCCCGCTTGTTCCGCACCGCCGCCAACTTGTGGCTGCAAGCTTACCAGCACCAGGAAGGGGGATCACCTCCGCATCTGCCCCCCGATGAGCAATTCCGGCAATTGCAAGAATGGTTGGAATGGGGGTTGACCCGCCGCGAGATCGAGGCGATCAAGGCCCGAGGGATCGAACAGTTGCTGGAAACCCTCACTCAGACGCTCCGTCGGTTCATGCCGACCGATTTAGAGCCTTCGCTGCCTGCCTTGCGGCGGGAATGGGAACGCCAGGTGCAAACGGCTGCGGAACAACAAGCCAATGTCCTGCTCCGGATGGTGGAACAGTACCGGACGGAGATCGAACACTACTTCCGCAACTGTGAGCATCGTGGGTTCCGCGGTTTTATGGCTGCCTATCTGTGGGCCACCCAGTGGTTTCGCGAAAGCGGCAGTCGGTTCCGTCATCCCTGGCGGAGTGCCTGGTCCGCGCTGTCGTCCACCGAGACCGCCGAGGCCTCGCAGGTACCGAAAGAACTCGCGACGTTTCTGCAACAAGCCTGGGGCTGGAATTATTCGAGCGCTGCCACCCCGCAGGCTCAGCCTCTGCGGGAACTGCCCCAGCGGCTGTTCCTGACCGCCCAGCAACTCGGCTTGCCGGGCCCCTTGTTCCAACAGGCTCTGGATGCTGCCACTCCTTCCACCCCGCTGGAGCGTGACTTGCAGCAGACCTTGCTCCAGGCCGTGCGGCAGGTCGAGACGGAATTCCACCAATCCGGCGGACCGCGCCGGCTGCTCCGCCTCCTGCTTGTCCTCATCGCCAATTATGCTCCCGAACTGGCCTTCCTCGCCACTGCCGCCACCCTCCTGTGGCAATTCATCGTCTGGCAACAAGTGCCGGGATTGTTCCAACTGGCCTTGGTCCTGCTGGTACCTCTGCTGGTCGTGGTTACCCTGCACCTGCTGCTGAATCTGCTCTTTCCCCTGAAGTGGCAGGGATTGCGATACCGGATCGCCCAAAGGCTGCAACAGCTTCTGCACGAGCAGATACGGACCCACTGGCTGGCTGTGCTGGATAACGTGCTCCGCAAGGTGCAGCAGGAACGGCAACGTCTGGAGGAGTTGATCCAGGAAATCGGTCGCATCCACGATTGGCAGTGCCGACACGCTACCCAGGCAGAAATCGCCCAGCTTTACGCTTCCTGAAGGGAGGGATCGTCCACCAGCCTCGGCATGCTCCGCCTGCTCACGCCCCAGACTGTGATAGAACGTCCCAGGCTGTGATATAATGCTTCAGCGACCGGGGTCATCCCGGGAGAAAGAACACATTGGCAGCAGAGAAGCTCCCTTCCCGCCCCGAAACTGCTGTCCTGTCTCGAATCCGGGGAGAAAGAACGCAGGTGGCAGCAGAGAAGGGAGTCGGCTGGCCCAGGAGGGGGATGAGGATGACCCGAATGCCGCACGAGCAGACCACCGGATGATTTTTTGCGGGGTCCATGGTGATGGCGGAAGGCAAATGGATCGAAGGTTTGACTCCCACGATGCCGGTGATGGAAGCAGCGCACAAGGTGCTGAGCATCCGTCTGGCCGTGGTGCAGCATTATCTGCCGTTGGCCGTGGAGCGGGCGGAGGAGGATATCGAATACGTCCATCAGTTGCGGGTCAGCACGCGTCGAGCGGGAGCGGCCTTGCGGGTCTTCCGCGCGGTGTTGCCCAATCGTCTGCGGCGGCGCGTGCGTCGCCTTCTCCGGCGTCTCCGGCGTGCTGCCGGTCTGGCCCGGGACTGGGATGTCTTCCTCCTAAGTTTGCCTGAGGCCCGGCCTTTGCACACGCCGAGCGGTCGTCCGGCTGCCGACTTCCTCCTGGGCTACGGTCTGGGACAGCGTCAGGCAGCTCAGCTCCAGTTGAGCCAAACCGCCGGGGAGGATGGACCGGCCTTGACCGACACGGCCACCGAACTGCTCGAAGCTCTGGAAGACAGCCGGGACGACAGAGGCCCACCCTTGCGAACCTTCGCCCTCCAGCAGTTCCACCCTCTGTTTACCCAGTTCCATCAGAGCGTGCTGGCCGACCCGAATCAACCCGCGGAATTGCATCAGGTGCGTATCTGCGGCAAACGCCTTCGCTACGCCCTGGAAATCTTCATTCCCTGTTTTCCGGAATGGTTCCAACGTTCGCTCTATCCCGCTCTGGAACAGCTCCAGGAGGTGCTCGGAGCGCTCCAGGATGCCGCTGTGGGTGCCGACCGGCTCAAAGAACTGGCCAAGTATCTGCGACGTCACTATCCCCAGCCATGGTCCCGTTTGCAACCTGGGTTGGATGGACGTATCAAATCGCTGCGTGCTCAGATTCCGGCTCTGCGCAAGACGTTCCAGAAGTGGCGTACCCACTGGCTGACTCTGGCGGAGGAAATCCATCAGGTCTTGCCGGGACTCACCTCCGCCGCCGCCCGGACCTGAGACGCCCAACCCTTCCCTGCCCAATTCTCATTCCCATTCCCATCCTCGTCTGTTGCAACCCTTCCGATATCCAACCCGTCGATACAGACAACCCTCAAGCGAACCGGTGATTCCGCTGTTCCAGCAGCAGATGCCGCAGTGGCTGCAGAGAGCAAGCCCCCCCAGGTTCGTTATCCAGTTCCCTAATAACAGGTGGCTCTCACCTCAGGTGGCTGCAGAGTCAAGCCCACAGATTCGTTATCCTCGAGAGCCGGGGGTCAGGTCGGCAGGAGGTGGCAAGCGATCGGCTGGCGGTCCTCCCGAAGGTGGGCCCAGCGGCGAGGGACCTGCCGGTGAGGGACCTACGAGGGGTGGACGCACCGCCGGTGCCTGCAATTTGCTGGGAAAACAGCAGTCCAGTATGCCGGCCAGCGGTGCATTGCTGCAACCCTGCCCCGCCAGGCCCAGCACCAGGACCACCCCGGTGGACCAACACCGCCAACCGCTCCCCATAACCCACCTCCGCTCTGCTGACATCGTCATCTCCCCTTAAGTCATCCCCTTTACGTCATCCTCTGGAACCAGCATCACGATCTTTACCCCGGCATACCCTCCCTCGAATGGGGCAGCCGGACTGTTGGCGGTACGGCGTACCGTTGATACCTCGCAGGGTGGGAAGGAACAAGACGAATCGAAGGGGCAAGAGGAATAAGGCCAGGAGGGATTGACCCAGCGTCTGCCCCAGCATGCGGAGGCGGGGAATCCGAAACGGTCCGCAGGAGATAGCCTTCGTGACCAGCCCACCCCAGCCAGCCCAGGACCAAAAGGAGCCGGGGCGCGAGATGGAGATTCTGCGAACGCCACCGGCATATCCGGCGTGCGCCGACATATCCGGCGTGCGCCGATGGGGAAAAGTGGACAAACGATGGTCGGTTGTGTAGGGATGAGCGGAACAGGAGGTGGTTTATGGTGGAGTCTGCGGGGTCGAGTCGTTTCGTGTCTTCGGAGTCGTTGTCCGGGTCATCCTCATCTGCGCGATCGGCAGCGCCGGGGAGTGTTACCCCTTTCATCCCTGCGGGGGAGTCGCTACCGGAGTTTACGCTGCCTGCGGTGGTGGTGGGAGTGGTGCTGGGGATCATTTTCGGGGCTTCGTCGCTGTATCTGGTGCTGAAGGTGGGTTTGACCGTGTCGGCCTCGGTGCCGATTGCGGTGTTGTCGGTGACGTTGTTCCGGGCGTGCAGTCGGGCCTTGGGCTGGCGGCGGGCGACGATTCTGGAGAACAACATAGTGCAGACGACGGGCAGCGCGGGGGAAAGCATCGCCTTCGGGGTGGGAGTGACGATGCCGGCGCTGTTGCTGCTGGGTTTCGAGATGGACCCGATCCGGGTGATGACCGTGGCGGTGCTGGGAGCGGTGTTGGGCATTCTGATGATGATCCCGCTGCGGCGCGCGTTCATTGTGCAGCAGCATGGCCGCTTGCCCTACCCGGAGGGGACGGCGTGTGCCGAAGTCCTCATCGCCGGGGAGAGAGGCGGTGCGACGGCGCGGATGGTATTCGTGGGGTTCGGGCTGGCCTTTGTCTATAAGTTTTTCCAGGCGGCGGGGAAGTTGTGGGCGTCGGAACCGGCGGTGGAGTTGTCCCAACGTCAGGCGGATGGCACCCGCACCGGCCTGAAAGGAGCCGAGGTATCGGGAGAACTGGCTCCGGAACTGCTGGGCGTCGGCTTCCTGATCGGGCCCCGCATCGCCTGCTTGATGATGGCGGGGGCGATCCTCTCCTACTGGGTGCTCGGACCGCTCATTGTCACCTTCGGGGAGAAGCTGGCTGAGCCGATTTCTCCGGCCGTCTGGGCCGCCGAGCAACCTCAGGATAGCCGCAACGCCGGCTTGATCCGCAACATGAGTCCGGGTCAGATCGGTCGGACCTATCTGCGGTACATCGGGGCTGGGGCGGTGGCGGCCGGGGGCATCATCGCCATGCTGCGGGCCTTGCCGCTGATTCTCGCCTCGATTCAGGGAGGGTTGCGCGACCTGCGTCGCAGCCGACAGAATGGGACCACCGCCCGCCTACGTACCGAACAGGACCTGCCCATGACGGTAGTGCTTTTCGGCAGCCTGGGGCTGGTGGGTGCCCTGGCCGCCATTCCCCAGTTGGGTCTGGGTTGGAATCTGCAAGGCTTGCTGGGAGGAGCCTTGATCCTGCTCTTCGGCTTCCTGTTCGTCACCGTCTCCAGCCGCTTGACAGGAGAAGTCGGTTCCTCCTCGAATCCCATCTCGGGGATGACGATTGCTACCCTGTTGTTGGTGTGCCTGATTTTCGTGCTTCTAGGGCGTAGCGGTCCCTCGGCTATGCTCACCGCTTTGACAATCGCCGCGGTGGTGTGCATCGCTTCGAGTAACGGCGGCACCACGTCTCAGGACTTGAAGACCGGTTTTCTGGTCGGTGCCACCCCGTACAAGCAACAGTGGGGTATTCTCTTGGGTGCGATCTCGTCGGCCTTGGTCATCGGTTTTACCATGCTGTTGCTCAACGCCGCTGGTACCCACTACAGCCGACAGAATCTGCCCGACCGCCGCCTGACCATTCCTCCCGATGCCCCTCGGGAACGACCGGGTAAGCCGTATCTGGAGGATCCGCAGGAGTATTTCGTGGTCCATGTGCGACGGGGAGACTATCCAGCGGACCCCGCTCAAGGGCTGGCGGAAGTGCGGCCCGGACGTTACCTGGTGGATGACAGCGGGAAGGTGCGCTACCGGACCGACACGCCCATTGCCCAGGAATCCCGACGCATGGATGACGGCTCCCCCGCACCGGCGGCGTTTACCGCACCGCAACCGCATCTGTTCGCCAACATCATTCAAGGAATTCTCGGCGGCACCCTGGAATGGGGGCTGGTGCTCATCGGTGCGCTCATTGCTTTGGCGGTGGAACTGATGGGGGTAGCAGCCTTGCCCTTGGCGGTGGGAATGTATATCCCCTTGGCCTCCACCGTTCCCATATTCCTGGGAGGACTGCTGCGGGGACTGACCGACCGACTCCGGGGCCAACCGTCCCGCGAAGCAGCAGCCGAGACCAGTCCCGGCGTGTTGCTGGCCAGTGGTTATATTGCCGGAGGAACCCTCTGCGGTCTGATCGTCGCCTTCTTTGCCTTTTCGGATGAATTGGTGGCGGCCGTCAATCTGGGCGCGCAGTTGTTCGGCAGTATTGATAGCACGGGCAAGCTGGTGTGGGAACCCAACGAGGTCCTCGGCGCCCAACTGATAGGTCTGGCGCTGTTTGCCACGTTGGCGGTCTTCCTCTTCGCCGTCGCTCTGCGTTCGACACCTCCACCGCCTTCGGACCCCAACTCCCGCTCCTGAATGTCTGCTTTTTCCCCCCTGGTGATGCTGCCTGTTCTTCCCAGGACGCTGCCTCGGATCACCAAACCAGAGGTCTCTCTCCCTGAGGCTCTGGTCAACTCTGCTGCGAGGTGCATAACATAAAAATGCCCTGACGGGTTCCCCGACTCTGGTCTGTTCGAGCGGGGAGGCAACAGGGAAGTCCGGTGCAAATCCGGCGCAGGGCCGCTGCTGTGATCGGCCAGAAGCGGTGGCACAACCAGCCACTGTGACCGCCTGTCATGGGAAGGCAGTCGCCGCTTCGTCACGAGCCGAAAGCCAGAAGACCTGCCCGTCAGGATCAAAGTCGTTCGGAGCCTCGGACCCAGGTTGCCGGACGGGTCGGTGGTAACAGATCCAGTGCCACGCACGGTGCGTGGCCCCGTCCCGTTTTTCTGCTACCTTTTCCGTGTACCTGGCGTGTCCGCTCCGGCATAACCCCGCCCGGCACCGGCGGGAGGAGCAAAGTTATGGAGCGTCGATGCTATGCAACCCTCGCGGTGGGCCTTTGGAGACCGGGATGCCACCGGCTGGAGAAGCGGTGTTGCCCCGGAGTCCTATTCCACCGGCAGCCCCATCCCCACAGGGCGGTTCCATCATGCCATCCGCCCCGAGGGCGAACCAGGCATGCCCCTGCTTTTACGCTCATCGAGTTGCTGGTGGTGATCGCGATCATCGCTATCCTCATCGGGCTGCTGCTGCCGGCCGTGCAGAAGGTGCGAACGGCGGCGGCCCGCATCAAAGGGGCGAACAACATCCGTCAACTGGCCCTGGCCTGTCACAATTACCACGACACCCACGGCAAGCTGCCCCCCACCTCGGTCTATACCCCCGGTAGCCCCACCTACACCATCCAGTTCTGGTACGGCCTGGTCACTTACAGCAGCACCACCTACCAGGTCGTCGGTGTCGATCCGACCCGCGGGATTCTGACCAACTATTACGAGAACAACACGGAAGTAGCGAAGTGTCCGGGGATCGATGGCTTCCCGGTGCGGGCCACCGTCGGCATGCTCTCACGCGGCTACGCCTACAACCGCCACGTGCAGAACAAAAGTCTGCATCATCTGCCCACCAGCCAGACGTTCCTCTTCGCCGAGCAGGTGCAACTCAATCCGGATGGCACATTGCAGGAGGTGTTCGACAGCTTCGGCTCTCCCTATGTGCCCAATCCGTTTGGTGGCACCAACGCCTTCACCCGCTGGGGGGTCAACTGTGCCCATTTCCGCTTCGCCGGTGTCGGGAACGTCGCCTTTGCCGATGGACATGTCGAAACGCGCCGGCCAGTCGATGTGCCGTCGGTCGCTCCTTTTCCGCAGGATGTCTGGGATGCCCACAAAGGGAGATACTCCCTCGGCTTTTTGTCCAACAATCCGGCGGAGTACACCGGTGACCAGTAACCGGAGTGTGCCTGTCGCACGAAGTACACGGTAACCGGGGAGTGGTAAAAAGGGGTGGTACAGTGAGCCACTCCCCCCTCCTTGAAGCGGGGTGAGGTGCGTGGGTGGTTCTTGAAGCGGGTCAAGCTGCGTGGTTAGCGTGTTTTGTCGGACGGCGGGGGAAGCAGACCTTCCAGGCTCATGATGTAGATGTCGCTGCCGCCGTGACGTGTGGAGATGAAGGCCAGTTGGCGGCCATCGGGGCTCCAGGCCGGGCAGGTGTCATGGGCGGGGTGCTGGGTCAGGTTCCGTAAGCCCTGGCCGTCGGGTTGGATGGCCCAGATGTCGTAATTGCCACTGCGGTGGGAGACGAAGGCGAGCCAGCGGCCATCGGGGCGCCAGGCTGGCCAGGAGTCCAGTCCTTCTCCGTCTGTCAAACGCCGCACATTACTGCCATCGGCATCCATCAGGTAGATTTTCTGGGTGCCGTGCCGGTTGCTGCTGAAAGCAATCTGCCGACCGTCGGGGCTCCAGGCCGGATGCAGGTCCAATGCGGGGTGATTGGTCAACCGCTTCTCGTTTTTCCCGTCCTGATCCACCAGAAACAGATCGGGGTTTTTCTGCCGTGTGGAAACCCACAGTACGGACCGACCGGACGGATGAAAGCGGGGCGACTCTTCAAACGCCTGATGCGGGATGAAGACTTTATCCTGGCTGCCGTCACAGTTGCAGATGTTGATTTGCAATTTGCCGTCGGTCCCTTGGAGACGATCGTAAACATAAACAATACGCTGTCCATCCGGGGAGAAGTGGCCGTCGAAGTGCGGCTCTTTATGGCCGGGGAGCAGGCGTTTCATCTCTCCGCCGGCGGCGGGTATCACCCACAGGGCCATTTGCCCCTGGGCGATGCGGGTAAACAGCAGCGTCTGCCCATCCGGGGACCACTGCAGGTGGTATTTGTACGTGCCGTCGGTGGTGAGGCGCCGCGGTTCCGAAGGTTTCGGCGCCGCCTCTCCTCTTGCTGCCTCAGGAAAGGCCCCGAGCAGCGGAAAAAGCAGGGACACCAGCAGCAAGAGTCCGGGCCAAGGTAGAATTGGGGAGAAGCGGCGGGATGCCCACTGATACCGACTGGGTCGGTCCCGGTGAAATGGACGGAACCGAGAGGGTTGGTCGCTGGCAAAACCTGGATATCCCATGGCCGCTGCTCCTGCTGCGTCGGGCAAAGCCAGGCAATCTGGGTGGTTATGTCTCAAAGCAACTCGGTGATCACTCGGCCTGTGGGTATCAATCCCAGGGCGGTGAGTTGTTCACTGGTCACACCCAACTGATGCAAAACGGTGGCGTGCAGGTCAGCGGGTGTCAGGGGTGTGTCGGCCGGTTTGGCCGCTTTGGCGTCACTGGTGCCAACGAAGCAGCCGCTGCGCAAACCCCCACCGGCGATGAGGGCGCAGTAGCAGTCCGGCCAGTGGTCCCGCCCAGCTTTGTCGTTGATGCGTGGGGTGCGGCCGAATTCCCCCACAGCCAGGACCAGCGTACTGGACAGCAAACCGCGCTCCTGCAGATCATCCAACAGCGCGGCGAAGGCCTGATCGAGCCAGGGGGCATGACGATCCTGCATGATCTGGAAGTTGCGGTAGTGGTGGTCCCAGCCGCCATCACCCGCATCTTCTTCCGCCTCGACGTGGTCACTCCAGTTGACCTGGACAAAGGGGACACCCGCTTCCACCAGGCGACGGGCCAGCAGGCAGGATTGACCGAAGCGGGTCCGGCCGTAGCGCTCGATCATCGCTGCGGGTTCGCGACTCAGATCGAAAGCCGATCGCGTCTGCGGAGCCGTCAGCATTTCCAGAACCCGCTGCTGGTAGGCTGGCAGCTTCTGCTGACGGCTGGCGTGTTCGGCCTGCCGGGGTAACTGGTCCAGGGCTGCCCACAACTGGCTACGGTCGTGAAGGCGCTCCGGGGTCAACTCCGGCGGCAGGCGCAAGGCGGGAATCCGCGTTCCCTCCACTGGGTCGTATTCCAGGCGGAACGGGTCCCAAGCCGCCCCCAATATCCCGCCTCCTTCGCCGATGATCGGTTTTTTCCCCTGGTGCATCTTGCCGCCGATGACGAAGAAGGGATGGAGTTTGCCTGTCCCGGAAGATCGCCAACCTGCCCGGATCCGAGCCACAATCGAACCGAGCGCCGGTTGTGGGGAACCCGGCAAAGGCCTGCCATCCAGACCGACCCCGCCCGCCCCGCTTCCGGTCAAACCAACCGTCCCAGCGATGCCGTGGTCGTTGGACAAGGTCGTCAACGTCCGGATCACCGCCAGGCGATGGCTCCGGGCTGCCAACTGGGGAAACAATTCGCAGAAGCGTACACCGCTGATGCGGGTGGGAATGGTGCCGAAGGGACCGCGGTACTCCAGCGGGGCATTCGGCTTGGGATCGAAGGTGTCGAGCTGACTGGGTCCGCCCCACAACCAGAGCAGAATCACCGCCCGGGCCGGCCCAGAAGGTGGTGTAGCCGTACTTCCCCGCACCGCCAGCCAACGCGGCCAGCACAATCCCAAAACCGTGCTTGCCCCCACTTGCACAAACGCACGCCGGTGCCAACCGGAACAAAACCGACCCCGCTGCTCCCCGACTGTCAACGGAGGAGCCACACCTCCGCCATCCCACCATCCCTCATCCAGACGCGTCTGCTCCTGCATGCGGACCTTCTCCCGTTCCGATATCCGACTGTTGACATCCGACCGCCGACATCCGAGCGCCGTTGCGACTTCCCTCCTGTTGCCGGACTCCTTCCTCTTGCCGGCCTTCACATGCCGGGAGGTCTGGACCACATTGTCCCAATACTTCTCCCATAAGCCGGCCAACACTTTCACAATAACCGAGGGAATCAGCCCAGACAAGCAGCTCTAACCGGAGGGAATCAGCCCAGACAAGCACCTCTCCCAAGGGAAGCCGATCCTGCAAGGAGGAAAACCGGACAGGAACAGGAGGATCGTGGAGCACAGGTGCTGCGGCGGAAAAATTGCTATAATGGGCGTTGTTGGCCCCTGTACGAGGATTTCGCTTGGTCGCCACTGTGGGAGACGCATTTCTTCTCACCCCGGCATTGGTGGGCCGCCTGGTCGCTATTCCGTTTCTGATAGCGGTCAACGGCTTTTTCGTGGCGGCGGAATTCGCTCTGGTGGCCATCCGGCGCACCCGGGTGGAAGAGTTGGTCCAGCAAGGTCGCAGCGGTGCTAGCACGTTGATGGCCGCCATTGCTGATCTCAGCCGCAGTGTGGGTGCCTGCCAGCTGGGGATCACCGTGGCCAGTCTGGCCCTGGGTTTTGTCAGCGAACCGGCGATACACCAGCTGATCGAGCCGATGTTGGCCGGCCTGCCCCCCCAGTGGACCCGTGTGTTCTCCGTGCTGCTCACTCTCACGGGGATCACGTACATGCACGTGGTCTTCGGCGAGCAGATGCCCAAGATTGCCGCCCTGCAAGACAGCGAACGGATCGCCTTGTGGAGTGCCGGACCAGTCCTGGCCGTGGCCCGACTGAGCAATCCCCTCATCCGCTTGATGAACGGTTCGAGTGCCTGGCTCCTGCGGCGCTTCGGCTACCGCGACCAGAGCGAAGCGGGTGAAATCTACACCGTGGAGGAACTCCGCTTGCTCATCGAAGACACCGAAGAGGCGGGACTGCTCGACCCGGAGCAAGCCGATTTCGTCCTCAACGTCTTTGCCCTGTCCCAGAAGAAGGTGCGTGATTGCATGGTCCCTCGGGACAAGATGGCCGCCCTGGACCTGAACATGCCCCCGGAGAAAATCCTGGAACTGGTCCGGCACGGGGCGCACACCCGCCTGCCGGTCTATGATGGACACCTGGATAACATCGTCGGCATTGTCAATACCAAGGACCTCTTCTACCTCTTCAGCACCTCCGGGGCGGTTATTCTGGAAGATGCTCTCTATCCGGCTCAGTTCCTCAAGCCTGACGAACCGGTGGCCTATGCCTTGCGGCTGTTCCGCAAGTCGCACCGGCCCATGGCGATCGTTCGCAGTGAAGAGGGTCAGGTCCTTGGCCTGATCACCTTGGAAGATGTACTGGAGGAGATCGTAGGGGATCTTCAGGACGAACACGATGTACCCGTCCCCAAGCTCAAGCTGCACCGGCGACTGCGGCAGTGGACTACCGGGATGAGTCCGGGCAGTCGGCCTCACCCGGGCCGGGGCTCTGCTCCTGCGGCGGGCGAACCGGTGCGGGCGGGTCTGCCGGCTGCGGAAGCAGTTGCCACTCCCTCCGCCAACGGCCCACTCAGTGGAGAACACAAAAAACCACCGCAGGAGTCGGCCGGCAAGACACCGAACGTTCCTGCTACGGGTACCTCCCCGGCAGCTCCAGAACCCTCCCCACCCTCGGATTCAGAGGGCAGCGGCATCAGCAGGGGTGAATGATCCCGACCGGTCACCGCAGTGGCACTAGCTGCTGGGAACTCATCACTCCAGTGGCAATAGCCGATGGATTAGCCGATCCGGACGCGTCACCGCGGGGTTGCTCTCGGGCGAGGTGGCACTTTCCCCCTCCACGGGCAAGCCCAGCTCAGCGACGGAGCAAGCGCCAGTTCAACAGCACCGCCCCCAGACCGACCACGATATTGGCCAGCCAACACGCCAGGGGCATGGGCAGCTTGCCATCCCGTCCCAGGCCGGTCCCGGTCAGTTGCAACGGGTAATAGACCAGCAGGGCCGGTAGAAAGCAGATGACGAACACGCTCAGGTAGTCGGCCCGATGGGCCCAGATGCCCACGGGACAGCCCAGCAGGGCGAAGATGAGGCAGCCGAAGGCTAAGGCGGGGCGTTGATGCAGTTCCGCTTGGGTGTTGCGCAGTTGTCGGGTGAGATGCTGAAGCTGGTAATCGTAATGCCGCTCTTCTTCCCGGGCCCGGATGCGTAAGGCCTCACGGGCCGCTGGGTCGGGAATCTGTTCGATCTGCTCCCAGAGCTGTTGCCGTTGACGCAGCTTCGCCGCGATCTGTTCCTCCAGGTCCGCGATGCGTTGGGGCAATTCCTCCCAGGTCAAGGCGGAGGTCCGCACCCGATCCCGGCCGTTCCACCCCTCCGGCAAGTCCATCTGAAAGGGTCCGGTCGGGTCGGTGGCTCCCGTGGTGTGCTTGTCGTAGAGGACGAAACGGTCCGGGTCCAGATAGAGCTTGCCGTCGGACGGATCGAACCGCAAGCGGGCTTCCCGGGCGCGAGCTACTACATCGTAACCGAAATAAAACTCCTGCCGCGTCTGCGGATCCACGACCCGGTTGCGCCGCTTGACCACCACATCGAGCAGACGACGACCTTCCACATCCCGCACATAAATGACGTACGGCATCTGCGGATGACGCAAACAGCGGTCCCGACGCAACAGGTTGTACAACAGCTCCTCCGGATCATCCAGCAAACGCTGGTACAAAATCTGCTGCGACCGGGGGATCACCGTGTGATACAGGGCAGCGGTCACCACGGTGTTGATCACCCCCAACACCAGCGCAGGACGCAGAATGACCAGCAGATGCACCCCCGCCGCCTTGATGGCCACCACTTCATTGTCATGAGCCAGACGGCCATAGACGACACAGGCCGCAAACAGCGTGGTGGCGGGAATGGTGTACGGCAGCATATTCGGAATGGTTAGCGGAATGGCTTCCAGTACCTGTTCCAGCGACAGCCCCATGCGTGAGGCTTCCTGGTAAACCGGCACGATGACCAACAGGCCCGTCACCGTGATCAGGGACATCAGAAAGACCTTGACCAGTTCCCGGAAGATCAGGCGGTTGAGGATCAATCCTGGCATGGGTCTGTCCTTGCAGGCATAGGTCCATCCTTGCACCCGAGGACGCGGGAAAGCCCAGGTGTGATCGACCGTGTGCGGTCTGGCGGTACCTCTGTGAGCCGGTTTCGGTCTTGGGGAGGTTCGTCGTCCAGCCGCGAAGCGGTCCGTCTCAGGGAGCTTCTCCGCTGCTGGGCCACAGGGCAGTCCATCTCAGGGTGCTTCTCCGCTGCTGAGCCACGGAGCCGCCCGTGCACGCAGGCGGTCTGCGATCCGTCGCACCGGGTCGGTGATCAGCGGTACCGCCTCCGGTTTGTACACCAGTTGCCCTCCTTCCCGTGTCAACCGGATGCGGAAGAGGTTCTTGCTCAAAAAGGCCGTCAGGTCCCCCACGGGGGTATGCACCAGGCGGGCCAGTATCTGCGAACCGATCGTGTAAAAGTCGAACTGGACATACTCACCCCGGACATCCATTTCGCCGGAGCCACCCAGGCAGATGGCCTTGCCGATGAGGTCCACCTGTTCCACCAGGATGCGGTCCCCGCGGATGCGAAAGACGGCATGGGCTTCCTCGAAGGCGGTTTTGTCCGGGGCTTGCAGCTTTAACACTTTGAGCAGATCGAGGAGGATCGGCAGATTGTAGAGCCGTCCGGCGGGGACGTCGATTTTGCCGGCCCCTTCCAGGAGAGTCTGACCGGTGGCGGAATCGAGGCGGTTGTACAGGTACAACTGGGCTTGGGCCAGACCTTTCAGATCGGCATCTTTGCTCAGTTGGTAGTGGGCGGCTACTGCTTCCAGTTGCACCTCGGCGGCATTGAGCCAGAGCTGGAAGGTTACCGGTTCGGTCAGCAGCAGGCGGGCCTGGCCACCCACCGTACCGTGGAACCATTCGCCCCGCAGATCGTGGATTTCCAGAGCGACCGCTGAGAACTGCCCCGGCTGCTGGGGGTCTGGCCGTTGGGGCGGGGTCCGAAAACGGGCGAAAATCCGCTGCAACGGCTGATCGGCGACTAAAGCCCGATCCAGCCAGACCGCCCCAAGCACTGCACCGAGATGATCCCCTTCATAACGTCCGCGGCAGGCGATCCGGCCGTGTACCTGGGCCCAGCTGACCCCCGTGTCCCAGGCGGCATCCCGCAATCCTATCTCGCCATCCCAGTAGATGATCGGCCCATTCGGCGGACGGATCGGAGCAGAGGGAGTCGGCAGGGGAAGCGCTCCGGGTGCCGGCGTTGCTTCTCGTGCGGCCCCCTCTCCCTGGGCACTGGTCAGACGTAATGGGGCGGGTTCCGGCGGGATCGCCTCGACTGCCTGGGCCGCCAGTTCCGGGGCTGTGCGAGCCACCAGATGGTGCAGATGCACGTGAATCTGACCCCGCAGTTGCAGAAACTGGAGCATCTGAGCCAACGGACGGGGCAAGGCCTGGAGCAACTCTGCATCGACCTGGACCTCCTGGGCTTCCAGTTGTCCCAGATTGGCCCACACGCTGCCATCGGGAAAAAAACGGACTTCCGCAGCTTGGAGGCGGCACCGAGTCGGACCGTGCCGCGCTTGCCAGTGGGCCAGCTCCACACGGCCATTTTTGTATTCCAGCCACCCGCTCACCTCCTTCAACTCATACGGGAAGAAACGGGGAGTGAGACTCAGACCGGCCAGATGGAGGGTCAATTTCAGGTCCGTAGCCGGGTGAAAGGCGGGTTTCTCCTTCTGCAGAGCGGAAGCGGTGGCTCGTTCCAGAATTTGCACATCCGCGGTGAAATTGCAGTGACCACGCGGCGAGAACAGCTCCCAAAGGTCCCCCAGTCGCAGGGCAGCCAGAGCGGTGCGCAGGTCCTCGTCGAGCGGGCAGTGCGTTCCTCCCAGACGCAGGGTCAACAGGCGGTCCCGTGAGGCGGGCAAGGGACGATTCTGACCATGCAACCACAGCGGCGCTCCGGCATGCACCGCGGTGAAACCGTCCAGAATCAACTCATCTTCATCCGGAGGCGGCAGTACCGGCTCCCCGGGACGCACAGGACGCTGAGGATCCGTATCCACCACTCGGACCACCAGCCGCCCCCGCACCTTCTCCAACGGATAAGGAAATGCCTCATAGCAACATCGACCCTCGCGGATATCGACCCGGAACTCGCTGCTGAGACGATTCACCCCTGCATATTGGGTAATCTCCGCCACGAAGTCACCATACCCCTGAGCATGAAATCGGCGGATCAGCGCCGCATATTTCGGCGGGAAAGCAGCGATGAGTTTCTCATCCAACGGGATATTGGTGCCACTCAGACGCAGTTGAATGCCCGGGTCCGGTCCGTCACCGGTGATGGTTCCCTTGAGCGTGATCGGATGTCCAGAAGCTGAGGCGACCAGGTCCAGAACCGTCTGCGGCGCCTGGTGCGGCCGGAGCGTTTGCCGGATCGTGCCCCGCAAGTCCTCCAGTGGATAGGGAAATTTGTCATAGGTGATCTGCATCTGGCGAGGCCGGAGTTCAATCTCCTGTTGGCTTCCTTGCGGCAGGCGCTGGAACTTGTACGTCAGGTCGAGTCGCCCACGGGGAGCAAACCGCTGACGCAGTTGTTGAATGCGATGGGGCAGATGTTCAAACAGAGTATCTCCCAAAGCCACTCCCTGGATCGTCAACTCCAAGCGTTGCAGGTTCTCTTCCAGGCGTTGGAGCCAGGAGGAGGGGTGGGAATTCGTCCCGCGGCTGCCTCGGACGGCGGAGATCGTTTCCTCTTCCTGCCCGTTGCGGCTTTCCAGATGCAGTTGCACGCTGGCGCCGGCAATCTCCCCGCTGGCCTGCTCCACGATCACCTTTTGTCCTTTTACCTGAATGCTGGCCGTCAGTTTATCCACCAGCCAGGGCAAGTCCGGATGTTGGAAACGTCCGTCGCGCAACTCCAGGCGCAGATCGCAACGCCAGCTGGGGGATTTCTGGGGGACATAGCCGATGTCAGCACTGATGGCGGCGACGGCTTCCAATCCCCGCAAATGCTCGTGAAGCCCAGGCCACAGGCGGGATCCCCCGATGGCCAGCGCCTGTTGCACGGCACACGCCGGCCATTCCACTCCGGCGGCCAGCGAGCCATCCAGGCGGTTGTACCGGGCCCGCAGAGTGACCGCACCCCAACCGTCCCCCTGAGCCTGGATCTGCACACTCACCAGGGGCAGCGGATCGTTCAGAATGGTCACTTGGGCTTGCCGCAAGGTGAAGGACGGCCAGACACCGCTGGGATCACGCACATGGACCGTGGCCTGACGCATCAGCACGGTGGGCCAGGGTTTGTCTGCAGCGGTACTCCCCCACCAGGCCCCCAGGTTCCACGAGCCATCCGGCTGACGTTCCCAGGTGATCTCCGGCTCATCCAATTCGATTTTGCGGATGAGCAAGCGTCCGCGATTGAGCTGTTCCTTGTCGTAATGCAGCACCACGTAAGGGGCAGACACGGTCGGCGGTGCGGAAGCTGAGGCGGAGGGAAGACGCAGACTGACCTGGCGCACGGCGATGCCGCCCAAAAGACGCAGATGAGCCGAGCCGACCTGAACCTGCCAATCGGGGAGTTCCGCACGCAGGTACGCCTCCACCTGATGCCGGACCCGCTCGGGACTGACCCACGTCCGGGCCAGCCATACTAGACCCGCCAGGCCAGCGGCCAGACCCAGAATCAACCCTCGGATCGCCCAACTGCGCATAGGTGTGCGTCATCCCTGACCACGGGCTGCTGCCCTGCACCGGCGTGCCCTCATCCTCGGGCCCGGCGGCCACCATACCACAACCGCTTGCTACGTCAAGCACAAGCCCTGCCCCCTTCACTACGTCAAACACCAAGCCCTGCCCACTTTACTACGTCAAGCACAAGCCCTGCCCACCCCTCCGGGCTTTCCCATCCCCCCAGCTGCAACCGGGAACCCCCACCCCGCTCCATGCATACCGGTGGTTCCGCTTCGCGCCGAAGCCGACAGCTGCTAGGCTGGTCTGCCCGATACGCCGGGGGTGCGGGTGCTGCTGCCGTGCTGCCGACTGAAGGGGACTGCTTCCCGGCCGTCTCGACCACGGAGTGCCGACTATGAGAAATCGCCTGCGGGATTACGCCCTGCTGCTGCTCGGTGTAGGACTGGTCAGCTTGCCCGGTCTGGGAAGCTACAGTTTGTGGGACGTGGACGAAGGGGTCAATGCCCAAGCAGCGCGGGAGATGACCGAGGCGGACACCTGGATCGTGCCGACGTTCAACTATACGCTGCGGACGGCCAAACCGGTGCTGCTGTATTGGCTTCAGCGGTGCAGTTATGCCCTCCTGGGTGTGTCGGAATTCTCGGCACGCCTACCGTCGGTGCTGTGTGCTTTCGGGGCGGTGGTGCTGGTGTATGAACTGGGTCGGCGGATGTGGGATCGGCTCAGCGGTCTGTGGGCCGGTGGCATTCTGGCTACCGCGGTGCAGTTTGTCATCCTCGCCCGGGCAGCCACGCCCGATGCCCCGCTTTTGCTCTTCACCGTCCTGACCTTTCTGGCGTTCTGGTGGGGGCAGCAACAGAACCGTCGGTGGTGGTGGTACCCTACAGCGGTGGCCTGCGGCCTGGCGGTACTGACCAAAGGACCGATCGGCGTTGTCCTGCCGGCCCTGGTCATCCTGCTGTACTGGAGCTGGCAACGGGAGTGGCGACGCCTGTGGGATCTCCGACTGCTCAGTGCTGCGGGTTTATTCCTGCTGGTCGCCGGACCCTGGTATGCCCTGGTCGCCAGCGAAACCCGCGGAGAATGGGTCAAAGCCTTTCTCGCTCGGGAAAACCTGGAACGCTTCGCCCGACCTATGGAAGGACACCGCGGACCGTTTTTCTACTATCTTCTGGTCCTGCCGATCTTTTTCGTCCCGTGGAGCCTCTGGCTCATTCCCACGTTGGAGCATAGCTGGCGGCAAGCTGTATGCCGTGGTCGCCGCTTCCTGGCGATCCGGGAACCGGAACCTTCCCCGACCACACCCCCCTCTGCTGCTCCTTCGGACTGTGCCGACCCGGGACGGGAAGACTCAACCGACCCGAGACGGGGAGACTCGACCGCAGCGGCGTCTCTTTTTCCCCGTTGCCGACCTCGCCTCGGCCAGGAACAAGACCACCCGCAGGAAGAAAACCACCCACCACCCGAAAACCCACAACCGGAGGAGAATCTCCGAGCACTAGAAAACTCTCGGCCGGAAGAAGACCCACAGCGGGATGAGGATCCCCGCCCCTATCGTTTCTTGCTCTGTTGGATCGCAGCTTATTTGGTGGTGTTTTCCGTCGCGGCGACGAAACTGCCCAATTACATCTTCCCCCTCTATCCCGCGTTGGCTCTGCTGACGGCCCGCGGGCTCGTGCGTTGGCAGAAACAGCAGGTACAACTGGCGGCCTGGGTGGTTCCGACCGCCCTGGGACTGCTGGCCTGTCTGGGGCTGGCCGTGGCCACAGGGCTGCTCCTGGCCCAACGGTGGTACAGCGGGCTGGCTTCATGGGCCTGGGTCGGTCTGATCCCCGTGCTGGGAGCTCGGGCCGGCTATCGGGCCTGGCGCCGAGGGGATGTGTCCCTGTTCCACCGGCGGTGGGCTCTGACCGCCATCACCTTCGTCGCCCTCGCAGCGGCCACGGTGCCGGTGACCCTGGATCGTCATCGCGCACCCAAAGCGTTGGTAGCCGCCAGTGGCGTGGCCGATCCTCAATGCGATCTGCGAGTGGCCGTGCATCAGTGGTTCGCCCCCAGCCTGGTCTTCTACCTGGGCCGCGAAGTGGCCCGCCTGCCGGATCTGGCCGCCGTCCAATGCTTCCTGGAAATCCCCACCCCCGCCTACCTGTTCCTGCCCGCTCCCGTGTACGAAAGTTGGAAGTCGGCCGGCGCATTGCCTCCCCATACCTGCCTGGCCCGCCACTTCGACCTGCTGGCCCGAACGGACATCCTGGTGCTGGCCAATACCCCGGCCCTGACTTCCACCCCATACCACGATCCGTCCCCCTCTTGCTCCCACTCCACCTCCCCCGCGGACACCCCGAACCCGCTTCCCTAAGCTGACTTCAGGGAACCGGCGGTACCTTGTGTCCTGCACACACGCGACACCAACACCTGGCACCGACCGAACCGCGAGAAACACAGCCGCCGGCCCAACCCCAGGGTGAGGAACACGCCGCGACCATGAGCGAACCGGAATATGTCTGTCTGACCCTCCTGGCCGACGCGCAAGAAAGCCGTGAGGCCTTCCAGGCCCGCCTAACGCAACTGTGGACGGAGGTCCTGCGTCAACAACCCCAGGTCTATGAGCAAGTCTATGCGGAGGCGGTGGAGTTCACCGAGCATCAGGGACGACTGGCCCGACAGTACATGGTTGCCCTGGACGCCGTGGATGCCCTCCTGGAAGAAGTGAGGCGGCGGAACATCGCGTTCGCCCCTGTGGACCGCGAGGACCTTTACTCCCGTTACGAAGCCAGCGGTCCCGAATGGTACCAGATCGAACACTAAGACCCTAAAGGCCCATCCCAGATCGAAGCCCACCGACCCGAAACACCTGCATCAACCCCGCCGGATCAAAACCCACCTACCGGGAAGGACCATGTCAACGCCGCCGACCGGGAGGAGCCGCATCAACTCCGGCGCGAAACCGGCAAGGGAGGAAAGCGCAACTTCCCTTTCCGACATCCGGATGTGTGGGCACCGGGGGGCTGTCGGCATCCGAGGGTCTGTGGGTACCGGGGTCGGACTGCACCCACCACGGTCTTTCCGAACTGGCATTTCTAGGCACCGGGGTCGGACTCAGGAGGGAACGTCAAGTCAGCCGGCCGAAGTTCTGGGTAAAGAAGAGACGTCCCGCCGCATCGGCCAGTACGCTCACCCCGATTTCGGTGAAAAAGGGGCTGAGAATGTTCGCCCGGTGTCCGGGGGAATTCATCCATGCCGCCACGACTTCCGCCGCACTGCTGTAACCAAACGCGATGTTCTCGCCGTAGGCATAGGAGCGGGTCCAGGTGTCATAGCCGGCTGCATCCAGGCGGTCTGACAATTGCGGACGTGTGGTGCCGAAGAGCGTATGCTGATGGGCGGTGTAAGGACCGTAGAGGTTGCTGATAGTGACCATGTCCAGGGTGTGGAGGTAGGCCGCCTGGTTGAGCCGACCGCTGACGGTCAAGGGTGCTAAGCCGGCACGTTGACGCTCCCGATTGACCAGGCGGATGATCTCGGCTTCCAAAGCGGTGTTGCTCCGATTCGGTGCGGGGCTGCCCGGCATACGAATATCCTCTCCGAGAGTATCCACCAGCTGATCGTCGCCAGAGCCGCCGATGAGGCGATCCACTCCCTGCCGACCGTTGAGATAGTCGTTGCCGTGGCCGCCGTAGAGCACATCCCGGCTGGAGCCGCCGATGAGGCGATCGTTGCCGATGCCGCCGTAGAGCGTCGCTGCTATCGCCGTATCATTGCGCACCAGGTCATCCCCTTTGCCTGCGGAGACGACGATCCGCCGTATTGCCGTCGCTGAAAAACTCTGTCCCGCTACCAGGATCGTATCCCCGCTCTGCCGGAGGATGATCGTATCGGCCTGGTCCGTGCCTAGGACGGTCAAAATCCCGTGGAACAAATTGATCGTCGTCGGACAGTCCCGCCCTTCCAGGACTTCCAGATTCAGTCGGCTGGCGAACATGATCTTTCCCCTTGGTACGAAGCAGCGGTCCGATCAACTCCGGAACCGGCCCAACCTCCATTCCAGACCAAGCTCCAAGCCAGCTTGACGCGACCAGACACCTTGGACGCTGGGATCCCCCTGATCCCCTGACACCCTGATACAGGCAGTTTAGCACAGAGATTAGCACAGAGATCCGCCTTCCGTTTGCGGGACCAGGATGGTGAAACCATTTTCCGGACCAGGATGGTGAAGCGATATGCTGGGGGAAATCGGCGTTTTGGGTGACGGGTGGTTTTTCTGACTTGTCTATGAAGAAATCAGGGTATAAAGTGAGGGTGGTGGCATCCGGGTGCTCCGTGTTGCAGAGTCGGACGCCATGGAGCAGCGACGTGACCCTTAATCTCGGCAGCTTCTCGACCCGGCGGCCTTCCTGCGTCGGAGAAGGTGAAATTGTTTGAGGAGATGGGGCGGGATATGGCAGCGGTTGCGGGAATGCTCCGTTACACCGTCGTAGCCGATGCAGCCCTTTGGGCAGCCATCGTGGCAGCCGCCAGCGGCTAGCTCCGGGGTGCCATCGCTTAGTCAGAGAGTACACCAACGATGTCGGCCCCGGAGAACCCCGGGGCCGACGCTTTTTTACCAGCCGAGAGATTTACCCGCCGAGAAAGATGCTTTTTCGATCAACCCCAGAGAGAAAGGAACATCCGCCCATGCCTTCCTCCAGGACCGACACCTGCCACCGCCCTGAGGAGATGTCTTCGACCCGATCGTCCCTGTATCGTGCTGCTGACGACGATGGCAGGGCTTCTCCTCCGCCTCTGGCCCGTTCCCGCAAGTCGTTGCGGAGTACCGACTCGCCCATCAATTTTTACATTCAGAGGGCTTTGGAGACCCCCGGCTTGATTTCCCTGGCTGCTGGGCTGGTGGATGAGGAGAGCCTGCCCTGTTCCGCCGTGGCTCAAGCCTGTCAGGCGGTGCTGGCGGACCCCCGGCGGGGACCTGCCGCCTTGCAATACGGTTCCACCCAGGGTCTGCCCCGCCTGCGGGAACAGGTGCTGGACGTGTTCTGCCGGGCCGATGCCGTCTCCGCTGGCGAACTGCACCTGAGCGCCGACGACGTGATCCTGACCACCGGCTCGCAGCAATTGCTCTATCTCCTGGCCGAAGCGCTGCTCGATCCCGGGGACATCGTCATCACCGAGGCCCCTTCCTATTTCGTCTTCCACAGTGTCTTGCAGAGCCACGGCGTGGAAGTGGTAGGTGTGCCGATCGAGGAAGAAGGGCTGTCCCTGCCGGCTTTGCAAGACCTCCTGGAGCAGCTCCACCGTTGCGGACGCCTGGAACGCCTCAAACTTCTCTACACCGTCGATTACTTCCAGAATCCGACCGGTTGGACCCTCTCGGCCGACCGACGCCCGCAGCTTTTGGAACTGATCCAGCGCTACAGCCGGCGACACCGCATCCTCATCGTGGAGGATGCCGCCTATCGGGAATTACGCTACGAGGGACCGGACCTGCGCAGCATCAAAAGCTACGACCACCATAACCGTTTCGTGGTGTACACAAGCACTTTTTCCAAACCCTGTGCGCCGGGGTTGAAGTGCGGCTACGCCCTGCTTCCGCCGGACCTCCGCGACGCTGTGCTGCATCTGAAGGGGAACCACGACTTCGGCTCGGCCCATCTGATGCAACACGTGGTGGCCGAATTGATCGACCGCGGGGAGTATCAGCGGCAGGTGGAACGACTGCGCCCGGTGTATCGACACAAACGGGACGTGATGCTGGCCGAGCTGCAGGCCTGCTTTGGTTCGGAACAGGGAGTCCGCTGGAGCCGACCGACGGGCGGCTTGTACGTCTGGCTATCCTTTGCTGATCGGGACACCGGTCCTCAAGGGCCGCTGGCTCAGGCCGCCTGGGCCGAGGGAGTGCTCTATGTCCCGGGCGAGTTCGCCTACCTGCCGACATCCGGGGAGCGACCGCCGCATCAGTCCTGCCGCCTCAGTTTCGGCGTGGCCCGCGAGGAACAGATCCGGGAAGGTGTCCGACGTCTGCATCGGGCCTACCGCCGCACCCAAGCCTCCTGACCGGTTGCGACCGCCCCTTCCTCCTACGTAGCCATTTAGTTGTAG
>Ga0272447_1000286_pt1 | contig 39156 bp, 28 predicted proteins | sample YNPCB0133_FD_194589 | JGI IMG/M metagenome (GOLD analysis project Ga0272447, IMG submission 194589) | Hot spring microbial mat communities from Yellowstone National Park, WY, United States - YNP-CB-013-3 | ecosystem: Environmental > Aquatic > Thermal springs > Hot (42-90C) > Sediment | place... | reverse complement strand
TCCAAACCTGGCGAGGGCGGGCAGATTCCCGGTATTAAGGTATCTGAGGAGATTGCACGCATCCGTCACACGACCCCTGGCGTGGCACTGATCTCGCCTCCGCCGCACCACGATATCTACAGTATCGAAGACCTTGCGCAGTTGATCTACGACCTGAAGCAGGTTAACCCACGAGCGGCAGTGTCGGTCAAACTGGTTGCCGAAGCGGGTGTGGGGACAATTGCTGCCGGGGTTGCCAAAGGCGGCGCCGACATTATTCATATTTCTGGCCATTCGGGCGGCACCGGCGCGTCACCACTCTCGTCGATCAAGAATGCCGGGATCAACTGGGAATTGGGGCTCGCTGAAACGCAACAGACTCTGGTGCTCAACGGGTTGCGCGGGCGCGTCAGGTTGCGTGTTGATGGCGGGCTCAAAACCGGGCGCGATGTGGTGATAGCAGCGCTGCTTGGTGCTGATGAGTTCTCGTTTGGCACTGCTGCACTCATCGCTGAGGGATGCGTTATGGCGCGCACCTGTCACACGAATAACTGCCCGGTTGGCGTTGCAACGCAGCGCCCTGACCTGCGCGCCAGATTTCCCGGCAAGCCGGAACACGTGATCAACTTCTTTCGCTATGTGGCGCAGGAAGTGCGCGAAATTCTGGCGTCGATCGGCGCACGGTCGCTCAATGATATTATCGGGCGCACTGACCTGCTGCGTCAGGTCCGGCGCGGTCACGCGGGCGCCGATGCGCTCGATCTGTCGGCGCTGCTTGCACGCTTCGACCGCCCCGGCGATCCGATCCGCAATGTGCAGCCCTGGAACGGGATGATCGAGGTCGGCGCGCTGAACCAGCGGTTGATCGAGGATGCCGCCTGTGCGATCGATCATCAACTGCACGTTGAATTGCACTATCCGATCACGAATGTTGATCGCACTGTCGGCGCAACGCTATCAGGCGAGATCGGGCGACGCTTTGGCGAGACCGGATTGCCCGAAGGTATGATCACGGTAAGTTTCCGCGGCAGCGCCGGTCAGAGTTTTGGGGCGTTCCTGGCACCCGGTATGCGGATGCTGCTCGATGGTGAATGCAACGACTATGTCGGCAAAGGGATGGCGGGCGGCGAAATTGTCGTGCGACCACTGCCGCAGGCGCGTTATCCCTGGCACGAGAGTACGATCATTGGCAATACATGCCTGTACGGGGCGACCGGCGGCGCGCTCTTCGCAGCCGGGCGCGCCGGTGAGCGCTTCGCCGTGCGCAACTCGGGTGCAGTTGCAGTAGTCGAGGGGGTTGGCGATCACGGGTGTGAGTATATGACGGGCGGTGTGGTGCTGATTATCGGCCCGACAGGGCGTAACTTCGCAGCCGGCATGACTGGCGGCATGGCGTACGTGTACGATGAACGTGGTGCATTCCCATCGCGCTGCAACACCGAGACGGTCACACTCGCAATGCTCGACCCGGCAGATGAGGATAATGTGCGGGCGCTGCTGGTGCGACATGTGGAACTGACCGGAAGTCCGCATGCGGCATCGCTGCTGGAACGCTGGGAAGTGGTGCGCGGGGCGTTCTGGCGTGTTCAACCGCGCGGGATGGAGACGGTTCGCCTGCCGAAGGCGCTGCTGCGCGTCCGCGAACGCACCCTCGGTGTCCATCGGTGATCATCCGTGTGCTCTTTGGGAATGAACCACGGGCACACACTGATCGAAGATATTTTTATTCTTAATCCGTGCTTATCCGTCATATCCGTGCCGATCCGTGTTCTATTCATTAAGAAACCACGGATTGCTACGGATTATACGGATGGTCACGGATGTTTTATCCGTGCCGATCCGTCGCACGCGTGCCGATCCGTGTTCTATATCATTAAGAAACCACGGATTGTTACGGATTATATGGTCACGGATGTTTTTATTTTATCCGTGCCGATCCGTCACATCCGCGCTCATCCGTGTTCTATAAAAAAACCTCTGCGTGCTCTGCGGTGACATACCCTTTTTGCATTGGACTCAAGTCTGTAACATGAAACCCGCACGTCCAGTGCAATTTACGTCGCCCGCCAGAGGAGCAGATACCCTTCAGAACCCGTTGATCCGCCTGGCGTGGGCTGGATGGCATTGACCGTGATCAGACTGCTTTGCGACGGTGAGCACGTTGCCGTTGCGCACAGCCAGCGCATTCGCGGCACTGCTCCCGCCGCTGATGGTCGGTCCTGCGTAGGGCGTCCAGACCAACCGCTGACGAAAATCTTCGCTCACCAGAGCAACATACCCTTCGCCCGACTCATACGGTCCAACTGCAACACCGGCAACCCGCTGCTGATCGCGGTTCTTGATACAACACGCGGCATCGCCTGCCAGAAACACCCGCCCGCGTTCGTCAGCCGCCATCGCGCGGATCGAGACCGAGTTTCCTTGGTTATCACTGGTGCGCCGGGTCAGCAGACCCTGCGCCAGTTCGAGCGCGCCATCTTCGGGGTTGAAGCAGCCAAACCAGGCAATGTTGACGCTGCCGGTGTTGGTCGAGTCGCTGTACTCGTCACTTTTGACCAGGCGCGCACCGAGAGGGAGTGTGATGTCCTTCGGATCACGCGAGAAGATCGATGCGCCGATGCCGCCGTTGATCGACCCGGCGACGTAGAGTTTCCCGTCAGCGCCGATCGCCAGGCGCTCCACGCGACTGTCGGCGCACAGACCAGGCGCCGCGGAAACATCGTGACTGCGCCAGCGCACGCCACCATTGTACGCATATGCACGCACCCACGGCAGCTGGAGTGTACTGTTCACCTGCGTATATCCGCCGACGATGACTTGGGTGCGGGCGGAGTCCACAACCAGATCACTGGCAGTCGTACTGGTTGCCGTCTAGGAACCGATCAAGGCGCCATTCCCGTCGTAGACGGAGACCGAAGCACCTGCCAGCGCCGCAACCACACCATCAGCGCCGATTGCGCAGCGCGTCGTATTGCCGGGTGTGGCGCTCCAGATCACCGCCGTCGCGCTGGCATTCAGCCGCGCAACCTCCGTGTCGCCACAGACAACCAGGGCGCCGCTGATATTCATATCCAGGTCGCGCACGATGCTGCCGATGCGCAGCATGGAGAGAACGCTGCTCCCGTCGGCGCTCAGCCGGACGACCGCGCCATTCGTTGCTCCCGGTTGCACGATCAGGTCTGCGCTAGGCGGCGCATATCCCGGTAGTGCACCGGCGACAACCAACGTACCGTCTGCGCAAGTGCGGCGCCGTTCAACTCATCAGCGCCAGCAGCACCCAGATAGGTGGCAGTAATCGCCGAAAGATTCGTGAGCGGCGTGGCGGGGGTGACAATGAGTGGCAGGTAGACACGAAACGCCGATTGCTGCGGATCGGCGAATTGCCCCGAAACGACAACGTTTCCCATCGAAGCAACCAGCACACTGATGATCACAATCCGATATACAATACCCGACAGACGCGATTAGCCATGACATGATGAGATGGAACGTTGGGTGGAATGTCCATGGCCAATTCTCGCTCCTCCCGGTTCTCACTTCTCACTTCTCACTTCTTCCCCATCCGATGCAGCGCCAGCAGATCGGAGATGATCGCGAAGCCGGTAGCGACGCCGCCTGCGCCTGGACCGATGATCGTCACGTCGCCGAGCAGATCGGTGCTGATCGTCAACGCATTGGTGACACCGGCAACGCCCGCCAGCGGGTGGTCAATCCTCAGACGCATCGGGCGCACCACGGCGTGCACGATCTGAGCATCACGCCAGACGCGCGCGATCAGTTTCCAGCGTTCCCCGGCGGCAGTCGCCGCAGCGACCATATCGGGCGTAATGCCGGTGATTCCTTCACGCTCAACATCCATGGGCGTCAGATGGGCATCCATCAACACATTCGCCAGGATCGCAGCTTTGCCAGCTGCATCGTACCCTTCGACATCACCGGTTGGATCAGCTTCGGCATATCCAAGGCGTTGCGCTTCCGCGAGCGCGCTGGCATAGTCCATCCCACGTTCCATGGCCGAAAGAATGAAATTGGTCGTACCGTTTACAATGCCGCGCACTTCCTGGATCTCACACCCCGCCAGATCGCTCCATCCCAACCGGAGCGCTGGCGTTCCCGCCATCACCGTCGCCTCGAAACCGAGCAGCACGCCACGCTCCTGTGCCAGACGTCGCAGTTCAGCAAAGTGCAACGCAATTGGTCCCTTATTTGACGTGATCACGTGCATGCCGCGTGCTATCGCAGCCCGGATGTACCCCGTTGCTGGTTCGCCAGTTGTCATATCGGTCGGCGACACTTCTACCAGCACATCGGCATCAACCGACGCAATCATCTCATCGGCGCTCCACGCACGCGCGCAATCCCACTTGCCAATGGCACCAGACGCAGCAGCCTGGATCAACACCGTAGCATCGATTCCGCCTGGATCGTAGACGCACCAGTGCCGGGTGCAGACCGCGACGATGCGCGCATCGACGCTGTAACGATCAAGAAGACGGCGATGATGGAGCGACAGTATTTCGGCAAGCCCGCGTCCAACGCTGCCAAACCCCACCAGCGCGAGGCGATAGGTTGAACGTTCGTGCGTCATCGGATCATTCCTGTCACGCTTGTTTTCAGCCCCGCAAAATAACGCATTGCGTTATAATGTCAAGAAACATCAAACCTACTCTGATAGAACCTGATGTATCATATCATAAAAGCAGGAGCGAGAGAGCACATGGAGACACAAACCGACTCACAACATTTCGTGCGCGGGCATGGCACAGTCACTGTTGTTACCCGCAAAGGGCGCAAAGTACGCATCCGGCATATCCAACCTACTGACGCCGGATTGCTGGTCGATCTCTTCCATCATCTATCGCCCGAAACGCGGCGCTTTCGCTTTTTTACTGCCCTGCCCGATCTGCCCGAAGACATCCTGTGGCGCGAAGCATGTCGCTACGCCGATTTCGATGAGCGCGGACAGGCGGCATTCATTGCACTGGCGCACGAAGGCGGCAAGGATCATGCTATTGGCGTGGTGCGCCTGGTGCTCGACAAGAATAACCCGGACACTGCTGAACTCGCCATTGTTCTGCGCGACGACTACCAGCGCGAAGGGTTGGGAACGATCATGCTCGACCTGTTGCTGCAACTGGCGCTGGTGCGTGGCATCAAACGGCTGCGTGGCATTTCGCTGGCGGACAACGAGGGCGTCCACCGCCTGATCCAGAAGTGCGGCTTCCCCGTAACAAGCCATACGTCCCACGGCGAAACCACGCAGATCATTCACCTGGAATAGCGCATACATCTGGATACATCGGCTGCGATCATGAACTGGCTTTCCCTGGCGCAGCCCGCTCCATCGCGCAATTCCTTAATCTCTGGTTATAGACCCTATACCTGTTTGTTTGCGATTTCACGAAGGGTTATGATATACTCAAACATCATTCGCACACCAGCGCGAGGCAGTATTCAGTAAGGAGGGCGGCTCGATGCTTGCAAACTACGCATTTATTGGCGTATTCTTCATCGGTGCGATCATCTTCCCGATTATTCCGCTTGTGGCCGCCCACTTTCTTGGTCCCAAACGACCCACGCCGATCAAACTTGACACCTATGAATGTGGTCTGGAGGCGATCGGCGATATCCGGGTACAGTTCAAGATCCAGTACTACCTGTACGCGCTGGCATTCGTTATTTTCGATATCGAGGTCGTGTTCCTGTATCCGTGGGCAGTCGCGTATGGCCAATTAGGGCTGTTTGCGTTCATTGCGATGGCAATCTTTCTCATTATCCTGATTGGCGGTCTGGTGTACGAATGGAAGAAGGGGGCGCTCGAGTGGGTATGATGCATGCTGAGATGGTGGATGCGAACCCGAGGTGAGAGCAAAAGCATGGACGGGGGTGGAAATGTCAGACGATCGTGAGATACAACTCGAAGCGGAAAAGCATGGCATCTTTCTGACAACTATGCAGCGGTTCTACAACTGGGGACGGCGATCCTCGATCTGGCCCCTATCGTTTGGTCTGGCATGCTGCGCTATCGAGATGATGGCAACTGGTCTGGCACGCTTCGATCTGGCGCGCTTCGGAGCGGAGATGTTTCGCGCGTCGCCGCGCCAGGCGGACCTGATGATTGTTGCGGGGACGGTCACCAAGAAGATGGCGCCGCAGGTGGTGCGCCTCTACAACCAGATGCCCGAGCCGCGCTACGTCATCTCGATGGGTGCATGCGCAACGTCGGGTGGTCCGTTCCGTGATGGATATAATGTGCTGCGCGGCATCGATCTCCTGATCCCGGTCGATGTCTACATTCCAGGATGTCCGCCGCGCCCCGAAGCGCTGCTCCACGCACTAATGACGTTACAGAAACAGATCGATGCGCAACGTCTGAACCAGGTGCGCTGGTATGGCAAACGCGAGGCGAAAGAGTATCCGGTGCCGACATTCGGGAAACACGGGTTGGAGATCGATGGCAAACTGATCGATCCGGTCGGCGGTCTGCCGCTGGTCAGTCCATATACCTCACCTTCGCAAGGTGAAACACGTTCTGGAATGATCGAGCACCCCGAACTGGTGCGCCATTTCCCAATTATGGACGAAACAGTCGAGCGCGAGTCGCCCTATAAGGCGACGGGCATTGCGCCCGAAATTGCCTACAATGATCTGAAGCGTCCCGCTGTTGAGGTGAACCATGCCGAAAATGAGCGCCGCTGAACTCAAGGAGCGACTGGCTCGAGATCTACCTGGTGTTCTTATGCCAACACGCACCCGCACACAAACAAGCAGCGACAGCGAGGCGTTGGTTGATGGCGGGAAGGCTGCGCGTCCCAAACGCGGTGAACACGCACCGGTTGATCTGCTGGCAACCGATGATGCAGTGGTGTACCCTGAGCGCCTCCAGGAGGTGGCACGGTACGTGCGCGATGTGCTTGGCTACGAATTGCTCTCGAACATCACTGCTGTCGATTACCTTGCCGATGGGGTGATCGAAATGGTCTACCACTTTTTCCATCTCGGTGGCGGTCCGGCACTGGTGATCAAAACCCGCGTGCCACGCGATCATCCGGTAGTTCCATCACTGACCAATGAGTGGCCTGGAGCGAATCTGCAGGAGCGTGAGGCTTTCGATCTGTTCGGCGTGGTATTCACCGGGCACCCTAACCTGACGCGCATCTATATGTGGGACGAATTTGAGGGATGGCCCATGCGCAAAGACTTTCCCAAGCAGGGCGATAAGTATTTCGGCGATAGCGGTGAGTGAGGAAGGGCGCGACGCCCTGCAGGTGTGAGCAATGCTTCAGACGCAGGAACTCCAGATTAATATCGGACCACAGCACCCCTCGACACATGGGGTGTTCCGCATGATTGTCACGGTCGACGGCGAGACGATTGTTGATCTCAAGCCAGTGTTCGGCTATCTGCATCGCAACCATGAGCAACTGGCAGAGGTTTCGACATATATTCAGTCGATGCCGTACACTGACCGTCTCGATTATTTCAACTCGATGGCGAATAACCACGCACTGGCGCTGGCAGTCGAAAAACTTGCTGGCATCAGCGTGCCGCAGCGTGCCGAATATATTCGTGTGCTGATGGTCGAACTGACCCGCATTCTAAACCATGCGTCGGCAATTGGCTTCCTGCTGAACGATATGGGCGCTTGGCAGACGCCGTTGATGTTCGGCATGCGCGAGCGGGAGAAGATTCTCGACCTGTTCGAGATGGCGAGCGGCGCACGGATGATGTGCAACTATTTCCGCTTCGGCGGTGTGTGGCGCGACCTTCCGCCAGAGTTCATCCCGCAGCTCAAGGAGTTGATGCAGGGATTGCCTTCATTTTTCGATGAGCTCGAGCGCCTGCTGAAAGAGAACGAAATCTTGCTCTCACGCACGATCAATGTTGGCGTTCTGCCAAAGGAGGTCGCCGTATCGTATAGCGTCACCGGTCCAGTGCTGCGCGCGTCCGGCATTCCGTATGATGTGCGGCGCGCCGAGCCATACAGCGTGTACGATGAACTCGACTTTGATATTCCGATCGGGTCAGTCGGCGATGTCTATGATCGCTTCCTGATCCGCATCGAAGAAATGCGGCAGAGTTACCGGATTCTCCAGCAGGTAGTCGAGCGCCTGCCCGATACTACAGGCGGGCATATCAATCCCGCGATGGCGAACATCGGGAAACAGAAAGCGTTGCGCCCGCCGCCTGGCGATGCTTATGCACGTATAGAGTCGCCCAAAGGCGAGCTTGGCTTCTATCTGGTTAGCGACGGGAGTGAGCGACCGTACCGCTACAAAGTGCGTGCACCTTCGTTCATCAATTTGACCCCTCTCGGCGATATGTGTCGCGGGCACAAGATCGCCGATGTGGTGGTCATTCTTGGCAGCATTGACATCGTGATGGGCGAAGTAGACAGGTAGAAGGCCAGCTGGCTAAAGGTCGATCGCTAAAGTCAGAAGACAAGATTGGCACAGGCAAAAAGGCTAGACGATATCTCAGTTCTCAGTTCTCGGTTCTTTGGAACTCGTAGCACGATAATACGATTCGAACCCGAAAGCATTTGACGATACCTGATAATGCACCATGGGTGTGCAGGATGCGGCGCTTCAGGCGAATCGCTGAAAGCGTGGTAAAGGTGCAACGTTGATGACGACAGAAACAGAAACAGAGACAACCGAAACCCAGACAACGCGCGGCAAGGTGTACGTTATCGATCGCGGACGGCCGAAATTGCGTGCCGGGCAGGGGTTGCTGACCGGTCTCGATGTTGTGTTTCGCCATTTTCGCGATGCGCTGATGCGCAAACTGGAGAAACCAAGCCAGCAAACTGGCGTTTTTACCGTTCAGTATCCCGAAGAGCGTTTGAAACTGCCCGAAGCGTTTCGCAATTTCCCGATCTTGCTCTACGATGACGAAACCGGTCATGAGTTGTGCACGTCGTGCTTCCAGTGTCAGCGCATCTGTCCGCCCCAGGTCATTCACATGACTCAGGCGCGCGATCCAGCGACTGGCAAGGCGGTTCCAGCGGTCGCTGAGTTTCTGATTGAGTACGATGCGTGCATGAGTTGCGGTCTGTGTGCGGAAGTCTGCCCATTCGACGCGATCAAAATGGATCATGAGTTCGAGCTCTCAACCGATGTGCACGGCGGGTTGACGATCAATAAGGTGGGGTTGAATCGCCCCATTTCGTACTACGAAAAGATTGCGCCGACGTTCTGGGCAGAGGTGAAGGATGGCGCAATGAAGAAGTTGCAGGGCAACATAAAGCGCCGTCCTGACCTGATCGGTGTTGCGCCGCAAATGATCGACACGATCAAAGCAAAGCGCGCCGAAGCTGCCACTGCTCAGGAACCCGCTCCCACCGCGCGCGACAGCGTACCAACCGACAAAGCTGACCGTTTAGCTGCTATTCGCGCAAAGGCTGCAGCGAAAGATGCTGAAGCGCAGCCTGCACCATCGGACGACAGCGCGCCAACCGACAAGGCCGCTCGCCTGGCCGCCATTCGCGCTGCCAACGCTGCCAGAAAGGCTGCGGCTGAAGGCGCACCGGCGCCCGCATCTGACGCGCCCGCCACCCACGCCGCGCCCGCACCCGACGCACCGCCTGCTGCCCGCAGCATGCCTGACGACAAAGCCGCTCGTCTGGCCGCCATCCGCGCCGCCAACGCCGCCAGAAAGGCTGCAGCTGAAGGTGCACCAGCGCCAGCATCCGACGTGCCCACCGCTCACGCCGCACCCGCATCCGATGCGCCGCCTGCTGCTAGCAGCATGCCCGATGACAAGGCAGCCCGCCTGGCCGCCATCCGCGCCGCCAACGCCGCCAAAAAAGCCGCCGCTCAGAAGCAAGACGGGAATGACGATAAGTGAGCATGCTATGACGGATATTCTGAGATCATGGATTGGCAGTGCCTTGCCTGACTGGCTGATCGTCCTGATAGCCTATCTCATCGTCACAACAATCGTCTTGTTCTACGCTGTGGGCAACTTCATTCTAATGGTGTGGGCAGAGCGGCGGGTTATTGCACGCATGCAAGACCGTCTCGGACCAAACCGGGTTGGACCGGCGGGTTTGCTGCAACCGATTGCCGACGCGGTCAAAATGTTCACTAAAGAGGACATCGTTCCGCGCAGTGCTGATCGCTGGGTTCACCTGCTGGCGCCAGTCGTCTCGCTAGCGCCAGTGGTGATGATGCTCGCTGTTATTCCATGGGGGCGCGGGTGGGAGCCGATCGATCTGAACGTCGCACTGCTCTACGTTGTTGCAGTGTCAGCAGTATCGGGCATCGGGTTAATGATGGCGGGTTGGGGGTCGAACAATAAATTCGCTCTCCTTGGCGCGATGCGCGCAGTTGCGCAACTGGTTTCCTACGAAATCCCGGCAGTCACTGCGCTTCTGACAGTCGTCGTCCTGGCTGGCGGCATGTCGCTGCTAAACCTGCCGTACTTGCAGGCGGGCATACCGCTCATGGGTGCGACCATTCTCTGCAACGATCCGGTGGGGTGTTCGCCGCTGCTCTACACCACACTCACATCGTTCCCCGGTTCGCCGAATGAACCGGTGCAGGTGCTCGATCTTGGTTTGGGATGGTGGGTATTTACCCCGGTCGGGCTGCTTGGCTTCGTGGTCTTTTTCATTGCAGCGCTCGCAGAAGGCGAGCGCACACCGTTCGATATTCCAGAGGCGGACTCAGAGATCGTTGCAGGGTATATGACCGAGTATAGCGGGATGAAGTTTGCAACGTTCTATATTGCGCAGTATATTCTCAATTTCTCCCTAGCAGCACTTGCTGCCACCGCATTTCTTGGCGGATGGCAGGGACCGGGGGTAGCAGCGCTGGCGAATATGGGCGGTCCCTGGGTGCACGTCGCTGCTGCGCTTTCGGCATTCTATCTGCTTGCTAAAATCTGGATTCTATTCTTTGTGATGATCTGGTTGCGCGGCGCGTTCCCACGGTTGCGCGTCGATCAGTTGATGGACTTTGCCTGGAAACTGCTTCTGCCGCTCGCATTGGTCAATATTGTGTCCGCATCGCTGATGGTGTCGATTACTCAGTGGACGAGTGCACAGTGGAGCGGATTGGTGAATCTCGATGGCTTTGCCTCCTGGCAACGTCAGTTGATCGCTGTGATTGTGACGGCAATCATCAATATTTCCGCTACGTACTGGATCCTCTCGATTAATCAGCGCCCGAAAGAGGAAGAATGGGACGAGGAATTGGTTGTGGCACCATGATCGTGTCTGCAGGATAAGCGCTGTTGACGGATTAGCAATCTATGAATACGTTGATAACCATTCTTTTCCTGGTCTTTGCTGTGTTCATCCTTGTGGCGGCAATTATGACCGTCACGGTAAAGAACATTGTGCATGCTGCACTCTGGCTGATCTCGTCGTTCTTCGGGGTCGGTGCACTGTACCTGTTGATGGAGGCGGAGTTCCTTGGCGTTGTGCAGGTGCTGATCTATGTTGGCGCTGTGTCAATCCTGATCCTGTTTGCCATTATGCTGACGCGTGACCTGGAAGGAAGCCAGAATCGGCAACTGACGCCGCGCTGGTGGATAGCACTGATTGTGCCAGCAGCACTGTTCGGGATCCTGATCGTGCCGACGGTCATGACCCACGCATGGCAACTCCCGCCACTGCCTGCTGGGCAGCCGCCGACCATCTCCGGCGCACAACAGATCGGTACTGCATTTATACGCGAATATCTTCTACCGTTCGAAGTGGCGGCCATCCTACTGCTGGTCGCTATGATTGGCGCGATTGTCGTTGCCTTCGAGGAACGTGAACAGCGACGCCGCGTACTGACGCTAGCGGAACAGGTGCGGCTGCGTCGGCAGCAACAGCAGCAGGTTGCAACCCTTCCTGAGCCAGCGGTGAGTACTGTTCAACCGTCGGAGGCCACTGGCAGCGAGACGTAAGCAGGATCGAATCTAAGAGTTCTGCTTTCCTGTTGTTCTGCATCGAGGCACGCTATGCCGTCAATGACTGAGGCAGTTCCACTTCCCTGGGTGCTAACCCTTGCTGGTGCACTCTTCTGCATAGGGTTGTTCGGTGCACTCTCGCGGCGCAACACCGTTGGCATCCTGCTGGGCATTGAACTGATGCTCAACGCCGTGAACATTAATCTGGTTGCGTTCTGGCGCTACCTGGAGCCGAATGTCGTCGCCGGACAGACCTTCGCGCTGTTTGTTATTACCGTTGCCGCTGCGGAAGCTGCCATCGGTCTGGCAATGATTATTGCGATCTACCGCGCACGCCAGACTGTCAATGCTGATGAGGTTGATAGTTTGCGCGGGTGAGAGATGCCGATGCGGGTCACAGATTGCAGGTTGCAGGTGGTCCGGTAGTGCAGGATAACGTGCAACGGTGATCAGGCGTAGGGGCGCCCTTGCGTGAGCGCCCGCAACAGGTTGCCTATTGCGTGGTGAACATTGCAGGTGGAACGGTCATGCGGGCGGGACGCCCGCGCACCCGGCGGTCATGCGGGCGGGACGCCCGCGCACCCGGCACGCAGGTGGCTCAATCATTGTGCATTTCGCCAGATCGTCCAGGCGAAGCATCAGAAACAGGAGCGCCCCTGCGTGGACGCCCGCAACAGGTTGCCTATTGCGTGGTGAACATTGCAGGTGGAACGGTCATGCGGGCGGGACGCCCGCGTACCCGGCGGTCATGCGGGCGGGACACTCGCACACCCGGCACGCACGTGGCTCCATCATTTTGCATTTCGCGATAGATTGCCTAGGCGAAGCGCCAGAAACAGGGGCGCCTCTGCGCGGGCACCCGCAACGGGTTGCTCATTGTATGGTGAACATTGCAGGTGGAAAGGTGCATCGCACCGTCGCCGGGCGTAACACAACGGCGCCCAGGAGGTTTGCAGGATGAGGGTGCAAGCGGGAAGGGGTGAAGGTGGACAGGTGACAGGCGGGAAGATGACCGATACGACAAGACGCGGCTCCGCCGTCTCGCGCGGCCACATCCAGGAAGGTGACAGGTGATAGGCAGGAAGGTGACAGATAGCCCCCTCACCCGGTTCTCAGTTCTTAGTTCTTGGTTCAAGGACAGCGTATGGGATGGTTTTTGCAGAATGCCTGGCTGATCCCGCTCCTGCCGCTGATCGGCTTTGCCATCATTACACTGACGCCGATCCAGCGCAACAAGCAGGCGAGCGCGTGGCTGGCGACATTGCTGATGGTCGGTGCGACAATTATTGCGCTTGGTACTGCTGTCGAAGTTGCCAGCGGCGTGACGATTAATGGCGCGATTGCGCAAAACACATATGAAGCGCACACTGTGAAGCCTGCTGAAAAAGGCAGTGGTCATGGATTCGAGTGGCATGATCCGAACATCGTCCGCACCATTCGCTGGGCGCCATCCGGCGGCGACATCCCATTCACCATGGGGTATATCATCGACCCGGCGGTTGCGGCGATGCTGGTGATGGTTACGATCACCGCCACCTGCATCCACCTGTTTTCGGTCGGCTATATGGCGCACGACCCGCGCCAGGCGCGTTTCTTCTCGTTCATTTCGCTCTTTACCGCCGCAATGCTGGCAATGGTGATGGCGAGCAACCTGCTGCTCTTCTTCATGGCGTGGGAGATCATGGGGTTGTGCTCGTACCTGTTGATCGGCTTCTGGTACGATAAGAACTATGCCGATCCCAACCAGATCACTCCACGTCGGGCAGCGATCAAGGCGTTCATCACCACCCGGATCGGCGATGTGCTGTTCATGATCGGTCTGGCGTGGCTGTGGACCGAAGCCGGCACCCTGGAACTCGGCACAGGACCCGGACAGGTCTTCAACCCTGAACTGCTTGAGCGCCTGGCGACAACTACAACCGGCATTGGCATCAGCGTCGCTACTGGCATTGCCCTGCTGATCTTCAGCGGCACCATTGGTAAATCGGCACAGTTCCCGCTGCACGTCTGGCTTCCCGACGCGATGGAAGGTCCGACTCCGGTCTCAGCCCTGATCCACGCCGCCACCATGGTATCGGCGGGTGTGTTCCTGACTGCTCGCACCTTCCCGATCTTCCAGGTCAGCGATGCGCTGCCGATCGTTGCCACCATCGGCGCATTCACGGCGCTGTTCGCCGCGCTGATCGCCGTCGGTCAGTTCGATATCAAGCGCATTCTGGCATACTCGACCCTTTCGCAACTGGGGTTCATGGTTGCGGCGTTGGGCATCGGCGGATGGGTGGCGGCAATGTTCCACCTTCTGACCCACGCCTTCTTCAAGGCGCTGCTCTTCCTTGGTTCCGGCTCGGTCATCCACGGGATGGAAGCCGCCGTCGGTCACGACTCGAATACCACGCAGGATATCCGCAACATGGGGGGATTGCGCCGTCTGATGCCGGTGACGTTCTTTACCTATATGGCAGGCTTTCTGGCGCTTGTCGGGTTCCCCGGTTTCGCCGGGTTCTGGAGCAAGGACGAAATCCTGGCTGATGCGTTTCGCGCCAATACGCTGGTATGGATTGTGCTCAGCCTGGCGTCACTCCTGACGGCATTCTACATGACACGCCAGGTGATGCTGGTGTTTTTTGGATCGTTCCGCGGTCATCATCCACGGCAGCCGGCGTATGCGTTCGTGCACCACGCTGATCATCACCACGAGGCGCGCGACCCGCACGAAAGTCCCTGGACAATGACCGTGCCGCTGGTGATTCTGGCGCTATTTGCTGTGTTTGCCGGTCTCGTCAATCTGCCGTTCGACGGATTCCATCAACTGGCGGACTTCTTCGGGCAGGAAGCGGGAAAGCTGAACCTGCTGGTTATGGGGATTTCGAGTGTGATTGCGCTTGCCGGTATTGCACTTGGCTGGCTGGTGTATCGTCATGCGTTCACTGCCTCGGCTGAAGAAGCCGACCCGCTGGAACGGATGGTTCCTGGCGTCTTTACCGTGCTCAACCGCAAGTTTTATATCGATGAACTGTACGCGGCAATATTTGGCGCACTCACGACTATCCTGGCGCGCGTCTGGACATGGTTCGACGCACAGGTGCTGGATCGCCTGGTGATTGATACCGGGCGCTTTACCCGTTTCCTGGGACAGGTGAACTTTATCATCGATGATGCTGTGCTGAACGATGGCGCCGACCTGATGGCAACCGGCACCCAGGTTGCCGGGGATCGCGCGCGCCGCACAACCACCGGCAAAATCCAGGATTATGTTGCGCTGGCTTTTGCTGGCGCGGTCGTGCTGGGAGTGCTGTATCTGTATGTGGTGCGGTGAGGGTCGTTAGTCTCCAACAACTCGATAGACTTGGACTGATCCGGAGCTAAAGGCTAGCGACAGATGGACAGCGAACATTTTCTCACTTGCTGCGCCGTACAGTCGGCACTCCAGAAGTCTGAAACAAACGACGGGACAGAATGCAAGTCCATCGAAGCTCCGCTTTACCCGGAAGCCACGACTCAGCCCAGCGTAACCCGATAGGATAGATTAGAGCGCCTGTCAGAAGAAGCGCCGTTGGCATGTCCCAAATCAGATCCCGAAACCGCTACGGTTCAATTCACAGTAATCACCAGAGCGCATAAGCGGCAATCCCTCCCCAGATCAACCAGACCTGGTAGTAGAACTTGAAAATCGTACTCAGGCGATTCATCTTACCTTCCAGGTGATCGCGAATCAAGACCATTTCAGGAATCAGGAGAGCTGCCGCACCCACTGCACCTGCCCGAAGAGTCAGGGAATCTGCCAGATGTCCGGCGGCAACCCAGGCTCCCAAAGCCAGAAGCACTGCCAGCAGTAGCAGGAACAAAGCGGGAAATCGATCAAAACACCGATCACAAGTGTAGCAGGCAGGCTCACCAGTAGCACCTGAGCAATTACGGAGGGAGTTCGACGAAGCGCCAGAGTCAGGATCGGTACCAGAAACAGCCCGAACACGCCCAAAAAGGTGTCCCAAAAAGTTGTGCAATTGGGTATGGTTGGCGGAAAGACCAAAAGTTGTCGCAAGCCGACCGATTAGTGGGATTGAGAAGTCTTCCGCATATTCACGATGCATCATGGGGGCTGAACGTAAGTATGAACGGCAGTGCTGTCAGAAGAGCAGTGCCTGCCAGCAGTGCTGGAACGACCACTCTCCGTCTCAGGTGCACGCGTCCGTCTCTTCGATAACCGAATCAGTAACGCTCCTGCGCTTATCAGTGCAAACGCAGGCGCGTGCCAGGAGTAGCAATAGTTGATTGCAAACCCGGCGAACCAGGGATCAAGAGGCGGAAAGCAATCATAACGAAAGACCGCACAGTGACGAACACGAGACCCCAACACTGCTGCGCTGCCAACGGCAAATTGCTGGGAAACCCTGGACAGCCAGGACGCCAGAGCAAGCAGTAGCGGTCTGCTACCCAGAACCAGCGAAACGATAGATAGGTGGTGGCAGGAACAAGCTGCGAGTCACAGGCATGACCTGTATCTCAAACAGTCCAAGTCCAAGCCGACAAATCCCTCTCTGAGCCAGAGGCTCAGCAACAATTCGCAATACACTCTAACCCATCGGAAGCGGCAGGAATCAAGAGAGCATACTTGCACACCTGCGTGGGGACGGAGCCAGAAAGCAGGATAGCCAGCGGATCGCCGACACCGCCTCTATAGTCGCACCAGTTGCGACCGCACTGCATCAAACGATTGGTCCTCTCTACGGATTGAAACGCGAGACACCGGTCCGCCCGGTCTGAGCAAGATGATAACGACATGTTGCAGACTGCATAACCTCCGAATTCTATAGAGAGCGTCCTAAAATCAAAATAAACCTTGATGAATTCCTATTTTCACCCTTTTTCCCCCCCCTGCAACGCGCTCTCGAACGCCCGGATCAGGTCCTGCACTGCAGTCGTCACGGGCAGCGTCCCTTCGACGACTGCTTTCTCGATAGCAGGCAATCGCTCCTGCACAACCGGATGCCCGAAGAAGCGGGTGCGCAGGTGATCTTCGATCAGAGTGTACACCCAATCACGCGCCTGCTCGCGTCGTCGCGCAGCGAACACGCCCGATGCCGTCGTTTCGTCACGGAAGCGTTCAATCTCTCGCCAGATTTCTGCGATCCCCTCGCCGGTTTGCGCCGAGCAGATATAGGCACGCGGGCGCCACCCTTCTGTAGCAGGTGTCAGGTAGCGCAGCGCACGGCTGTACTCCGCCTGAGCCGCCAGCGCGCGCGTGCGATTATCACCGTCTGCCTTGGTGATCAGCAGCGCGTCTGCCAGTTCAATGATCCCCTTCTTGATCCCCTGCAATTCATCGCCAGCGCCTGCCAGCATGAGGAGCAGAAAGAAATCGACCATTCCGCGCACCGCGATTTCGCTCTGACCAACGCCAACAGTCTCGACCAGGACGATGTCGAACCCGGCAGCTTCGCAGATGAGCAGCGTTTCCCTACTCTTGCGCGCCACTCCACCCAGGCTGCCCCCTGTCGGCGAAGGACGGATGTAGGCGTTCGGATGGTGTGCCAGCCGTTCCATGCGCGTTTTGTCACCAAGGATGCTGCCGCGCGAGATGCTGCTCGAAGGATCGACTGCCAGCACTGCCACGCGATGCCCGCGGTCACAGAGCATTGTGCCAAGTGCTTCGATGAAGGTGCTCTTGCCGACGCCGGGCACACCAGTGATGCCCACCCGCAGCGAACCGCCGGTGTAGGGAAGTAGTTCGCGCAGTACCTCCTGCGCCAGTGAAATGTGTGCTGGAGCATTGCTCTCGATCAACGTAATCGCGCGCGCCAGGATCGAGCGGTCGCCGCTACGCACGCCAGCGACGTATTCTTCGACCGTTAGCAGGCGACGACGAGGCGGCGGCGGCGCCGGTGCACCAACACGCTGCCCCGGCAACCCGTCATGACCGCCGGTTACACCTTCCAGAACCGAAAGTGCAAACGGCATCTCTTCCGACGAAGACTGCTGACCACTGCTCATGCTGCGTCTCGCGTCTGAACTGTCGGACCGGTTTCCACCCCATCACCGTGCAACCGACGTTGCAGCTCGAGGAGGAGTTTCTCTGCAGCAACCGGGATAATCGTTCCAGGACCGAAGATCATCGCCGCGCCATGCGCGCGCAGAAAGTCGTAATCTTGTGCTGGAATGATGCCACCGATCACCACCATAATATCCTCACGCCCGAGTTTGCGCAATTCCTCGACCAGTTGCGGCAGCAACGTCTTGTGCCCGGCAGCCAGCGAACTGACGCCCACCACGTGCACATCGTTCTCGACCGCCTGACGCGCCACCTCTTCCGGCGTCTGGAATAGCGACCCGATATCCACATCGAACCCAAGGTCGGCAAAAGCGGTCGCCACCACTTTCGCGCCGCGATCATGCCCATCCTGACCGATCTTGGCGATCAGAATGCGCGGACGGCGCCCCTCCTGCGCGGCGAATGCGTCCGCCAGCGCACGCACGCGATGGATCTGCTCGACATCGCTGAACTCGCTGCTATAGACACCCGAAACTGAGCGGATAGTCGCCTTGTAGCGACCAAACACCTTTTCCATTGCCATTGAAATCTCTCCCAGCGTCGCGCGCGCCCGTGCCGCTTCAACTGCCGCTTCCAGCAGATTGCCCTCGCCAGTGGCAGCCACACGAGTCAGTGCATCGAGCGTTGCCTGGGTACGCGCTTCGTCCCGCTCAGCGCGCAGTTTCTTCAACCGCTCGATCTGCGCCATACGCACGGCAGTATTGTCAACCTCCAGAATTTCGATCGGCGCCTCGTAGGGCAGACGATACTTGTTGACGCCAACAATCGTTTCGCGCCCGGAGTCGATACGCGCCTGACGACGTGCAGCGGCTTCTTCGATGCGGAGTTTTGGCACCCCAGCTTCGATAGCCTTCGCCATGCCGCCCAGTTCCTCAACTTCCTGGATATGCATCCAAGCGCGCCGCGCCAGTGCGTCGGTCAGATACTCCAGATAGTACGACCCTCCCCATGGATCGATGATCTTGCAGATGCCAGTTTCTTCTTGCAGGTACAGTTGCGTATTCCGCGCAATCCGCGCCGAGAAGTCGGTCGGCAGCGCGATCGCCTCGTCTAGCGAGTTCGTATGGAGCGACTGCGTGTGCCCTAGCGCAGCAGCCATCGCCTCAATGCAGGTGCGCGCCACGTTGTTGAACGGGTCCTGTTCGGTCAGGCTCCAACCTGATGTCTGGCAGTGCGTGCGCAGCGCCATTGATCGCGCATCTTTGGGATCGAACTGCTTGATAATCTTTGCCCACAGTAGGCGAGCGGCGCGCATCTTGGCGATCTCCATGAAATAGTTCATCCCGATCGCCCAAAAGAACGAAATCCGTGGCGCAAACGAGTCAATGGAAAGACCAGCCTTCAACCCGGCGCGCACATACTCCAACCCGTCTGCCAGGGTATACGCCAGTTCGAGATCAGCAGTCGCGCCAGCTTCCTGCATATGATAGCCGGAAATGCTGATACTGTTGAACTTCGGCATATGCTTCGCCGTGTAGGCGAAAATGTCAGCAATGATGCGCATCGATGGTTCAGGCGGGTAAATGTACGTGTTGCGCACCATGTACTCTTTGAGAATATCGTTCTGGATCGTGCCGGTCAACTGATCCTGGCGCACCCCCTGTTCTTCGGCGGCGACGATGTAGAACGCCATGATTGGGATGACGGCGCCGTTCATCGTCATCGAGACCGACATCTGATCAAGCGGGATGCCGTCGAACAGGATCTTCATATCGAGCACTGAATCGATTGCCACACCCGCCTTGCCCACGTCGCCAACAACGCGTGGATGGTCAGAGTCGTAGCCGCGATGGGTCGCCAGATCGAACGCAACCGACAACCCCTTCTGCCCTGCCGCCAGGTTACGCCGGTAGAACGCATTACTGGCCTCCGCTGTCGAGAACCCAGCGTATTGGCGGATCGTCCAGGGTTGGGTCACATACATGGTCGGGTACGGACCACGCAGGTAGGGCGGGATGCCAGCAGTGAATCGCAGATGCTCAAGACCGGCAATATCTTCTGCCGTGTAGAGTGGACGAATATCGAGTTGTTCCATCGTGCGCCAGACAAGCGTGTCAAGCGATTGACCCGCCTCACGTTCGGCGCGTTCACGCCATTGCTCACGATCCGGTGCAGCAGCACCGTCACGGTAGGGAAGTGTCGTAAAATCCGGGGTTTTCACGCAGCAACTCCTTTCAACTGTTGCAACCGCACCAGGGTCTCGTAACAATTCGCGCGCAAATGTATGAACTCATCAACCCCGGCAGCTCGATAGGTCTCGATCTGATCGGTCGGATAGCCTGCCAGCACAACAGTCACATCGGGACGGCTCGATTTGATCAGACCAGTCAATGCTGGAACGATCTCCGGGTAGGTCTCGTCAGTAGAGCAGATCGTCACAATTCCTGCACCTGATTCGAGCGCCGCCTGCGCCGCTTCTTCGACGGTGGCGAACCCGCTGTTACCAATCACCTCAAACCCGCCCGCTTCAAAGAAGCCGGTTGAGAAATCGGCGCGCGCCTTATGCTGCGGTATTGGTCCCATATTAGCAAGGAAGACCTTTGGGCGTGCGCCGGTACGTGCCATGTACGCCTCTGCCGTGGTCCGCAGCGCCTCGAACTGTTCTGAAGCGCGGTGGAACGGGATTGGTTCGACAGCTGGACTAGCAGCATCACCAGAAGCCAGGGCGGTCGCGAGATCGCCAAGGGTCGCACCAGCGCGCGCTGCAGCGATTGCCCGTTCAACCAGACTCTCCGGCGCGGCGGTAAGTGCCTGGGTCAGCGCATCCAGCGCATCTTGACGCACCCGTGGATCGACCGCGTGACGAATACGCTGCACTTCGGCAGAGCGTTCTGCCTGAACCGCCGCGTGATCCACCAGTCGCACCGTCAGTGGTTTCTCCTTCAGGTTCGGGTACATATTCACACCGACGATCACCTCACGGCGATGAGCAATCGCGGAGAAACGCTCAGCGCGCGTCGCGGCGACGAACGATTGCGGGAAACCAGCGACCAGCGCGTCAGCCATCCCTCCCTTGCGCTCGATCTCCTGAAAGAGCGCCCACGCCTTCTGTGCCACCTGATCGGTCAGCGATTCAATTGCCCAGGAGCCGCCAGGCGGATCGATCACGCGAATGAAATTGCACTCCTCCTGGAGAATAATCTGCACATTGCGCGCAATGCGACGCGAGAACTCATCGGGCAATCCGAGCGGCTCGTCGAAGTGACTGACGTGCAAACTATCGATACCGCCCATCACCGCTGCCATCGCTTCACCGGTTGCGCGCAACATATTATTATAGGCATCAAAGCGCGCTTTTGTCCACGCCGACGTTCGACCGTGGATGCGCATCTTTTGTGCCTGCTCGTCACCGCCGAAGGCGGAAACCACCCGTGCCCACAGCATACGCGCAGCGCGGAGACGCGCGATCTCCATAAAGAACTGCGACCCGATCGAGAAGGCGAACTGCATCCGTGGTGCGACGACATTCACATCCAGACCACGCGCCTGCATCGCGCGAATGTATGCTACACCAGTTGCCAGAGCGCATGCCAGGTCCTGCACAACCGAGGCGCCACCGTTGTGATAAACGTGCGTCGCAACCAGGATTGTGCGCAGGAGCGGCGCGTGGACATGCGCCCAGGCTGTCCATTGCGCCATCAAGTCGTAACTACGCTCCAGTGAGAGCGGCAACGATCCCTGCTCCGCCAGCGCACCCAGCGGATCAGCGCCAATACACCCGCCGATCCGGTCGAATGTCACGCCGTGGCGTTCGGCAGCAGCCAGGACCAGCGTGGCAACCGGTACCGCGTTCGCGCCAGCTGCCACCAGCAGCGGCGTTCGATCCAGCGCCACGCCTTCCAGCAGTGTTGCCGCATCGTCCACCGTCGCCAGCGACACGCCACCTGCGCCAACCAGTGCCGTTGGAGCGGCATCGGGATCGAGCCCTCGCAGGGTCGCCTGATCGAGCGGCAGGTTGAGCGACGTCAGTCCGCGGGGCAGATCGCTGCGCGCCGCCTCATTGACCTCGCGCGGCGCGGGATAGGGCAGTTCCTGACACACTTCCCAGCGCGCAATGACATAGCCAAGCGCCCGAGTACTTCGTACAAACGGCTCAAATCCTGGCAGCGAGTTGACATGCGGCAGACCCGCGATGTCTTCGATGTTATAGATCGGTTGCAGCAGGATGTCCTCATATGTTTTGGTGACCAATCGTTTCTCAAATGGCACGCCTTTGAGCGTCTTTTCCGCTGCAGCGCGCCACTCCTCGTAGGTCGCAGGAGGGAACATATCGAACAGGGAATGTACCGCCGTATCACCAGCCGCTGTCGTCTGCGCCTCTTCGCTCATGGCAGTGCTCCTCGCCAGCATTGCTGTCCATCAGGGTAGTTGTAGTATATCAGTAAAAAGATACATTCGGTTACTCAGGCTCCTTAATGTGTGACAATCTTCAGGAAATATCTGTTATCTCCGGAGCCAGAACTATGTCCGGGTGTAAAATTCTTATCACCTGCGTTGAGTTCCAACAACGCATCCTGCTACGCAGCACGCCTTGCGGATCCGAGCATTGAGTCGTCGGGCCGCAGCTGCCAACCAGGCGAATCAGGCGTAGGTGACGCTCAGCAGCGTGAGCAGTTCCGAAGTTCCAGGCTGATGCCCACCCGCTACAATCTGAAGCTGTTCATCAAGTGGCGCGTGGTGCCTACTACGGGTGCGACCACGATAGATAGCACGTTCCGCCGTGATCCGGCACCAGCGTGGTCGTGAAGACGTCTCATACTCGTCTGGGACTGAGTGCTCGACTGCATTATCAATTCAAGCCTGCAACCGTAGTGATTCCGACCGTTACGCCTGAGACTCATAGATCTAAACAGGCTAACACACTATCACGCTCATAGCAGCAATCCATCCACCGACATTACTTGCATAACACAGACATTAACATGTGATACACTATGCCCTGCCGAGCGTTATACAGAAAGCCAGTAGTGATGAGCGAGTTGCGTATTGCGGATTCGGATTTTGATACTTGTCATGGTATCCTTACTGGTCAAAAGATAGTTAAATCATACGTTCAAGGCTCGTTAAGCCACTTATTCCCGGTGACCACATGACATACCTAGCATACGCATCGACGCCATGGCTAACGTTGCTGATCCTGTCACCCCTGGTTGGGCTGGCGCTGACGGCGCTGGCAGGGGCGCTGCGCCTGGACGATCGCACGGTCATAATCGGCGCAACGGCATGGTCCACCGTTCCACTTGCCCTGGCGATTATCGTCTGGGTCGGGTTCGACCCGAACGCCACTGCCGATGGGCAGGGGGTCGTGCAATTCGTCGAAAAGATCCCATGGGTGCAGGCGATCCGGGTCGATTATTTCGTTGGGGTGGACGGCATTAGTATGCCGCTGGTGATCCTGACGGCAGCAATGACGCCGATAGCAATGCTGGCGTCGTTTAGCATCAATGAGCGGGTGAAACTGTACCTGGCGCTGATGTTTCTGTTGGAAACAGCAATGCTGGGGTACTTTCTAGCACTCAATTTCTTCTTCTTCTTCATCTTCTGGGAATTCAGCCTGGTTCCGGCATATTTTCTCATTCAAGGATGGGGACGCCGCCACGCCGCTGATGCCGATCCGGAACAGCGACGCCGCGATGCTGCGCTTAAGTTCTTCGTCTATACAATGGCTGGCTCGATCGGCATGCTCCTTCTGTTTCAGTTCTTCTATGTCGCCACCGCCACCGCTGGTATTCCAACATTCGATCTGATCACGCTGGCGCGATTAGGACAGGGGTTGATGGTTGAACGCGCGGCGCTCGATCCAGTAAACCTGACGCTTCGAGAGATTATCTTCAATTATGTCGAGCAACTTGGGATTACCAATGTACTTGGACGTTATCCGTTGCTCTACACATCGATTGCGTTCTGGGCGATTTTTATCGCCTTTGCGATCAAACTCGGCATCTGGCCCTTCCACACCTGGCTGCCGGACGCCTATAGCGAAGCGCCGCCAGCTGCGTCCATCCTGCTGGCGGCAGTGATGTCGAAAATGGGCGCCTACGGCATGCTGCGCCTGATGCTTCCCCTGGTTCCCGACGCAGCGCAGTACTTTGGTCCGGCAATCGGCGCACTGGCGCTGATCGGTGTTGTGGCTGGCGCCTTTGGTGCACTCGGTCAGGTTGGCGGCGATCTCAAGCGCTTGATCGCGTACACCTCGGTTAACCACATGGGGTACGTCGGTCTGGCAATTGCTGCAGCTGCGACTGTTGGAGCGGCGGATGTCGCTACCCGTGCAACGGCGATCAATGGCGCGCTGTTCCAGATGGTCGCACACGGTCTTTCGACCGGCGCGCTCTTCCTGATGGCTGGCATGCTCGCTGAACGTACTGGCTCCGACGACATGCAATCACTTGCCGGGTTGCGCACGACGATGCCGGTCTTTGCGGGTATGATGGGCGTGGCGACCTTCGCCAACCTGGGGTTGCCTGGTCTTGCCGGGTTCGTCGGCGAGTTCTTCATCTTCCGCGGTGTCTGGGCGTCGCTGCCGCTCTTTGCGCTCCTGGCGACCATCGGGCTGGTTGTGACCGCGCTGGCGCTGCTGCGCATGTACGGGCAGATATTCCATGGGCAAACGAACGAACGCAGCGCTATGCCCGACATGCGTCTCGCCGGACGTGAATTCCTGGCTGTTGCGCCGCTGCTGATCGCACTGCTGATCCTCGGCGTCTACCCGGCGCCGATCCTGGACCTGTCGAATCAGACAGCAACCGCGCTGGTGAGAGTATTCTTGCCGTGAACAGCGATATGCAACAGGGCGACGTATGAATCTGATCGATCTGCCGATGAATGTTCCCTGGCTCAGCCTGGTATGGCTCAGCCTGGTGATCCCGACGCTCATCATCGCGCTGTTGAAGCCGGAGCAAAAGCGTGAAATCCGCATCGTTGGCGCGGTCTTCTCATTCATTTCGCTGGCGCTGACGCTGCTAGTGTATCTCGCGTATGACTACCGCAGTCCGCAGCAGTTTCAGTTCCTCGAAGAAGTTCCCTGGCTGCCGGAACTCGGCATCAACTATATCCTCGGTGTTGATGGCGTCAGTCTGCCAATGCTGCTGCTCAACGGTCTGGTCATTTTCACCGGTGCGCTGATCAGCTGGAATATCGAAGAACGAGCACGCGAATACTGGGCGCTGCTGTTGCTGCTGGCTGCTGGCGTATACGGCGTCTTCGTATCGCTTGACCTGTTCCTGCTCTTCATCTTCTATGAACTGGCGGTGCTGCCGATGTATCTGCTGATCGGCATCTGGGGGAGCACGCGCAAAGAGTATGGCGCGATGAAACTGACCCTCTACCTGATGGGCGGATCGGCGTTCATCATCCTGGGCCTGGTCGCTGTCTACTACAGCGGGACGCTGCGCACCTTTGATATGCGCCTGCTGGCGCAATCGGCGCTGTTCAGCCGCGACGTGCAGATCATCTTTTTCGTACCGCTCTTCCTGGGCTTTGCAGTACTGGCAGGCATGTTCCCATTCCATACCTGGTCGCCAACCGGTCATGTCGCTGCACCAACTGCGGTCTCGATGCTGCACGCTGGTGTGTTGATGAAACTGGGATCGTATGGCTGCCTGCGTGTGGCAATGTGGATTTTTCCCGAAGGCGCCAATTACTGGTTGCTACCGATTGCCATCGCTGCGCTGATCAATGCGGTGTACGGTGCATCGATCGCCATGACGCAGCGCGATTTCAAGTTTATGATCGGATATTCGTCGGTCAGCCACATGGGATTGACGCTTATGGGTCTGGCGGCAGCCAATATTATCGGCATAACCGGTGCAGTGCTGCAAATGTTCGCTCACGGTGTGATGACCGCCCTCTTCTTCGCAGTCGTCGGGCGAATGGTGTACGATCGGACTCATACTCGGCAGTTCCCTGAACTCGGCGGTCTCTTTAATGTGATTCCCTTTGCTGCAATTGTGTTTATCATCGCCGGGCTGTCGTCGATGGGTATGCCAGGGCTGGCAGGCTTCTGGGCAGAGTTCAACATTTTCATGGGCATGTGGCAGCGATTCCCGCTGATTGCAGTGCTGGCTGGCATCTCAATCCCGATCACTGCTGGCTATATTCTGCTTGCAGTGTACCGGGTGTTCTTCGGTGAACTGAAGAACCCTGAGTTCCGCCGCCTGCCTGGACTGACCACACCAGAGTATGTTGCTGGCGCTATCCTGGCAGCTGTGTTGATTGTCAGCGGGATCTACCCGGCGTATTTGACCGAACCGATTGAAGCAAGCGTGCGACCGATCGCTGAGGCACTGGCACGCGCTGGGGCGCTGGGGATGGTTGGACGTTGAAGGTGAAAGGTTGAAAGTTGAAGGTTGCACATGGCAGGTTGCGATGCAGAGTAAGTGTTCACGTTTCTCCTGGGAGCGAGGGCATCCTGCCCTCGTAGACTCGCTGAGAGCGGGACGCCCTCGCTCCCAGGCACGTGTGTTCCCTCAGGTGTGAACTGCTACTATTGTAGGACGTGCGATGTAAGGGCGCTGGCACCCGGAACGTGCAACCGTGGGGCGCCTGCGATGGGCGGAGAGCGCAGGTTTGAAGGTGGAAGGTTGAGGGTGATATGTCATTCCAGATTACCGATATTCCGCGTATTCTTCTGGAGTTGATGCTCCTGCTGCTAGGGTTGCTGGTGCTCGGTTCCGATATTCTGACGCGCTGGGGGCGCGGCGCACAGGCGCAGGCTGAACGTGCCAGAGAAGCCGGACAGTTGACCGCCGTCGGTCTGGGTCTGGTGTTCATCGTCGGGTTGGTGCAGAGCCGCTTTCTCTTTACCGTCCCCGATCCGACCGGTGGACCGCTGGACATTCTGCTGACGCTGGGACGCAATCTCCAGGCAGGCGGTCCGGGAGGATCGCCGGTGTTAGGCGCGTTTGCAACCGACGAGTTCACCATGGTAGCGCGCCTGACCTTCATCGGTGCAGCGCTGCTGACGTCGCTACTGGCAATGGGGTATCGGTTGACTGCCAATCCCGGCGAGTTCTATTCGTTGCTCATTTTCTCAACCCTGGGAATGTCGATCATGGCAGCGGCGACGGAGTTCATTCTGGCGTATCTGGCGCTGGAACTGTCGTCGATCTCGCTCTACGTGCTCGCCGGTTACTTCCGCGAAAGTGAACGTTCTCCAGAAGCCGGGTTGAAATACTTCCTGTTTGGATCGCTCTCATCAGCGATCTTTCTATACGGCATCAGTTTAACCTACGGCTTCGTCGCCAGTGAGAATCAGAAAGCTGGAGGCACACCGATCATTGCTACGCTCTTCTCGGAAGTCGGGCGCTTCGCAACTGGTGACGCAGCTCGCAGTCCGTTGTTAATCCTCGGCATGCTATTCGTGATCGCCGGATTGGGGTACAAGATTTCGGTCGTGCCGTTCCACACATGGGCGCCGGACGTTTACCAGGGAGCGCCGCCACCCGTGACTGCCTTCCTTTCGACAGCGTCGAAAGCAGCCGGGTTTCTGCTACTCTATCGTCTGTTGACCACTGCGTTTCCTGGTGCAGTCGGTGCACCACGGCTCGAAGAGTTCAGCGGATGGACGAGCGTGCTGGCGATTCTGGCACTGGTGACGTTGCTGGTGGGGAATCTGGCAGCACTGCCGCAGACCAATGCGCGTCGTCTGCTGGCGTACTCATCGATCGGGCATGCCGGTTTTTTGCTGCTTGCCATGCTGCTCTGGTCATCCACATCGCCGGTTGATCGGACATTTGGTACGGCAGCATTGATCTACTACCTGATCGTCTATACTCTCACCAATCTGGGCAGTTTCGGCGTGCTGGCGGTGCTGACCAAGGCGCTGGGCAGTGATGACCTGAACGCTATGCAGGGACTGTGGCAACGCAATATGCTGCTGACCTTGATGATGACAATCCTGATCCTGTCACTCGCAGGTATTCCGCCGCTCGCTGGTTTCTGGGCGAAGTTCTTTGTCTTCATGGCAGGCTACCAGGCAGGCGCCGTTCCGCTGGTGACTGTCGCTGTTGTGATGACGGTTGTCAGTCTGTATTACTATCTGCGCTTTCTCAAGGCGATGTGGATTTTGCCGGCGCCGTCAACATCACCTATCTCGACGCCGCCGGTTGCGAATGCTGCCATTATTGTATCAACGGTACTGGTGGCACTGCTAGGTTTGCTGCCAAACCTGATCTGGGGAACTATCAGCAGCGCGGCAAGTGTTGCAGCGCGTTAGCATGTGCGGCAACGCTTTCGTACTGTCATTCATTGTACGATGACAAACCAACTAACACCTGAACGCGATGATCCAGTGGCTCCGCGTGAGGCGTCTGAATATCCGGGCAGCGCGACCCTGTTTGAGCGTCTGCTCGAACAGGCACATGACACTAGCGATAGTCGGACGCACTGCAGCGCGCCGAACCCAAACGACGTAGAAACACTGATTGATCGTCTGATCGAACAGGCGCGCGCCGAAGGTGCGTTCGACAACCTGCCCGGCGCTGGCAAGCCGCTGGTTTATGACGATGATGCGCTAACGCCGGAAGATATGCGCGCCGGGTTTCGCATGCTGAAGAACGCCGGGTTCGCTCCCCTGTGGATTGAAGCCCGCCGTGATATTGACACCGAGCGCGCCCGGATCGCTTCCTGGCTCCGCGACGCCAACCGCCGCTGGTCACGCCTTCCACCTGCCATCCGCGCCCGTTTGCGCGCCGAATACCACGAGATGCTTACCAATCTCCAGCGTCAGATTATTTCATACAACCTTACCGCACCGCCAGCCGCGGGTCAGATTGAGGGTTTGCGCATTACAGAAGAGATGCGCAAACTGGGAGAAGAGTTTCCTCTCGATCAGTAATGATGTGCATTCCTGCCGGGGTGCCCCACGGTCGTTCGTTCTAGAGTGTTCCTGGCGTGCCAGAACGGTGCGCGTCTCTGCGCCTCCTGGTGTGCGAGCATCGCGCCTGCCTCCGGCAATGGCCCCTCCTGGGGGCGCGGGCGTTGCACCCACGCGCCGCACCGCTACCTTCTTAGGGCACGAGCGTTGCGTCTGTGTACAGCGATGCGACCTATTACCGGAGCAAAGGCATCTTGCCCTCGACTGTCCCACGAAAGCGAGACGATCTCGCCTCGTGGCAACCAGCGCGGATGGTGAACGAACACTCTTGCCCAAGCAGTGGAGTCGCTCTTATCGCAGCTCTCACAAAGGTTGAACCCCAACGGACGAGGTTGAACACTCCTGGAATTGCGCCCCATGCGGCGACCGAAATGTATTTCGGTCTACGCTTTGCTGGCAGCAGGCGCCTCGCGCGACACGGCGGATAGGAACAATAGTCGATGTATCCGAGAACTGCTGTAAGACATCCTGCGCTCCGACACGGCACGGCAGGCGCGTAAGTGTTCGCATTGCTTCTGGGAGTGATGGCATCTTGCCCTCGTAGACGCGACAAGGGCTGGACGCCCTTGCTCCCAGGCGCGTATGTTACCCAGATGTGAACGGTTATGGTAATTGCGTAACTTTGATCGTGTACAATACTATAACAATTGCATAGCCTGTGGCAAAAGATAAACTACCGTATGATAGACCTGCCATTTTTGACCAACCTGCTCCTTGGAGTGAACGATATTCTGGCTTCTGCCGTTCTGATTGTTTCATTTTCACTCCTGGTCTATCTGGTGCTGCAAAACCGGTATACTTCTATTGCACGTGCACTGGCAGTGCTGCTCGGCAGCATCGTCGTTGTCTTTGGCGGCGACGTGCTGACGCAGCACGTACAGCGTGAAGAAACCCTTCACTTCCTGCTGCGCGCCCAGTGGCTCGGTATCGTCGGTGTGCCAGCAGGATACATTCATCTCGCCGATGCTCTGCTAGACTTTAGTGGTCAGCACCATCTCCGCAGACGCTGGAGCGTTCCTGCGGCTTACCTCATCAGTGCCATGTTCCTGGTACTGGCATGGGGGACAGACCTGGTGCTGCGCAATGGTGTCCAGGTTCAACCCATTGCACAATTCAATGCTGGACCGCTCTTCTGGGTTTTCACGCTCTACTTCGCCATCGCGTGTCTTGCCGGGCTGGCAGCCACGCTCCGCGTGCGCGACGCAGCGCTCACACCAACGCTACGCCGACGGATCACATACCTGAGTCTGACGTTCGTCGGTCCGGCGATCGCGGTCTATCCCTTCCTCATTATTCCCTTGCCGGAGAACGTGATCCCGTTCACGGTCGTGCTTTTCCTGGTCGCCGTAGGCAACGTCGCTGTCCTGATGATGACGACGGTGATGGTCTACAGTATTGCATTCCAGGGATTGCCGCTTCCCGACCGTCTGATCAAGCAGGACTTCATTCGCTGGGTGTTGTACGGCCCATTCGTCGGCGTCAGTGTTGCGCTGTTCCTGCGTGCAACGCCAATCCTGGCGCGCTGGCTGGGATTGCCGGAGCAGGTGCTGCTGACTGCTGGCGTGGTTATTATGACTGTTATTATGCCGCTGTTTGTCAACCGGCTGAAACCATACCTCGACGCGCTGGTTTATGCGCAGGATCACGCTGAGATCGACTATCTGCGCGCTCTGCCACGCAATACATTTACCCAGGCGGATCTGCGGAGTCTGCTAGAGAATACGCTGGTGGTTGCATGTGGGGCATTGCGTTCCGAGACCGGGTTTGTCGCTGCACCAGATGATGCTGGCAATTACACGGTGAAAACGCTGGTTGGGTCGCGTCAGGCAGTGCGGCGGTTCGTCAACGAACACCCGCTCACGGAATTGATGGCGCATCTATCACGATTGCCAGTGCGACCACCCGGTGACACCCCACCAGCTGAAGCATTTTTGCGGGTTGAAGGGTTCTGGTTGCTGCCGCTGCGCACCCCCGACCGGACACTGCTCGGCTGTCTTGGCATTGCTTACCCGCACGAGACGTTAAGCACCGATGCGCGACGCCTGATCGGTGCGTTGACCCACCGGATGGAACTGGCACTCGAGACGGTGCAGATGCAGCAGCGGTTGTTCAACACCCTGCGCGGGCTGGCACCGGATATGCAATCGCTCCAGCATCTTAGCACGCAACTCGAGCAGGCGACTCCTGCTTCCCTTCAGACGCTTGAATCCGATGTTGCATCACTGCCCGAATTTCCCCAACTAGTCAAAGAGGCGCTGACGCACTACTGGGGTGGACCGAAACTCTCCGAAAGCCCGCTGCTCGGATTGCGCACTGTGCGCCGGGTGCTCGAGGAGCAAGGGGGCAGTCCGACGCGTGCATTACAGGCAGTGTTGCGCCAGGCGATTGAGAATCTGCGCCCTGATGCGCAACTCGACCCGTCGGCGCAGGAGTGGCTGCTCTACAACATCCTGGAGATGCGCTTCCTTCAGGGGCGCCGCATCCGCGAAACTGCCGACCGGCTGGCGATGAGTGAGTCCGACCTGTACCGCAAGCAGCGCATCGCTGTCGAAGAAGTGGCACGACAACTGGCGTTGATGGAGGAGTCGGCTAATCGGGCAATGGTAGAGCGGTAGTTTTTCTGGCGTGCCAGACGACCGGCATCGCAGTTTACGGATGCGACGCTCGCCGCTCGCGTCCCTCGAAGAGTAGGCGAGGGCAATACCTTCGTCAACCTGGCAAGATCACTGTACTTGCCCAAATGTGCCTTCACACGCCGCTCACCCCTCCCCCCAAGAGCAGCAATATTTCCCAACGCGCCATTCAGCAACACTGCCAGCGCTCGAATGCACATCACGCCCCCAGTGTTCTCGTGGTACAATACGGGTTACACGACTCGCAAACGCCTGACGGCGCTCTGTCGCCGTCTGTGAGTCGATCCGCACATTCCCATCCGCAATCCAGACTCACTGAATAGAAAGGTGACTTCCGTGACCGACACCCTCTACGATGTGGTTGTCATCGGCGGCGGACCCGGTGGATATGTCGCTGCCATTCGTGCTGCCCAGCTTGGGTTGAAAACCGCAGTCGTTGAGCGCCAGGCGATGGGAGGCGTCTGCCTGAATGTCGGGTGCATCCCAACCAAGGCATTGCTCCATACCGCCGATTTGCTCGATGAACTGCGCGAGGCGAAACGCTTCGGCGTGATTGTCGAAGGTGTGTCGCTCGATTGGGAAGCAACGCTGCGCCAGAAGGATACCGTAGTCAAGACGATGACCAGCGGCGTTTCGTTCTTGATGAAGAAGAACAAGATCGATGTCGTCAACGGATCTGCCCGTCTCGCTGGACGCGGGCAGGTTGCGGTCAGCAGTCCCGAAGGACAGTATCGCACATTGACAGCAAAGCATATTATCATCGCCGTCGGCGCTCGTCCCCGTGAGATCCCAGCAATTGGCGCAGTGTTCGACAATGATCGCATTCTCTCTTCCACTGGCGGGCTGAACATTCCTGCTGTTCCCAAGTCGCTCCTGGTGGTCGGTGCAGGTGCGATCGGTGTCGAGTTCGCTTCGATGTATCGCGCATTCGGCGCAGAGGTGACGCTGGTCGAGATGCTGCCGCGCGTTGTGCCGCTCGAAGATGAGGAGGTTAGCGCCGAACTCGCCCGCGCGCTCAACCGTCGTGGCATCAAAATCTTTGCTGGCGCAAAACTCAACAACCTGGAGAAGGTCGACGGCGGCGTGATAGCGCGCCTGGTTGATGCGCAGGGCACCGAGCACGCACTGACATTTGAGCGTGTGTTGGTCGGCGTGGGCATTGTGCCGAATACCAGCGACATTGGGCTGGAAGAAGTTGGCGTTGCGCTCGATCCGCGCGGATTCATCAAGGTCGATGACCATATGCGCACAAATGTCGAGGGTATTTACGCTATCGGCGACTGCGCTATCACAACGCCCTGGCTAGCACACAAAGCATCAGCTGAGGGTATCGTCGCTGCCGAAACGATCGCCGGTCATCACACGCAACCGCTCGACTACGGCAAGATTCCGGCATGCACCTACTGTAACCCGGAGATCGCCAGCGTTGGGTTGACCGAGGCAAAAGCACGTGAGCAGGGATACGACGTAAAGGTAGGTAAATTCGCCTTCACTGGCAACGGTAAAGCGACGATCCTTGGTCAGCGTCAGGGGTTCGTCAAGATTGTCGCCGACAAACAGTACGATGAGGTGCTCGGCATCCACATGATTGGTCCGCGTGTCACCGAACTTATTGCTGAAGGAGGTCTGGCGCTGTCACACGAAGCGACCGCCGAATCGATCATGCGCACCGTTCACGCCCATCCGACGCTCTACGAAGCGATTGTCGAAGCGGCGCACGCAGCAGCTGAGGGCGCGGCGATCCACATGTAAAAGTAATGGAGGGTTGCCATGCCGATCATGATCAATCTGACATCTGCCGAGCATGGAGGAACATCCCTTTCTTGCGGCACGCACGGAGACTGTGGCGTCGATTGCGACTGTGGTTGCCCCTACACCGGCATGGAGGAGAAGGGCAAAGTCGAGTTAATCGCCGATGTTGAACGTCGCTATCCGAATGAATGGCTGGTCTTCGTCATTCCCCCGAGCGAAGATGATTTCGCCCCCGAACGCGGTATGCTGGTTGCGCACAGCACCGACGATGCCGAGGTGTTCGAGGCGATCACGCGCATCACACACAATCAGGTGGTGCATGTCTACTTCAATGGGACGTTTGAAGCATATCAGCAATGGATGGATGCGGAGGTGGAAGTCGGGAAGGTTGAAGGTTGAACCTACCGTTCGCTCATTTTTCTGACGAATGGCTTCCTGATGCGATCCGCGACTTGACAAATAACGACCTGGCTGCGAGGACGCTCCCGTTCTATGGCATCAGGAAGCCTTGTATGAAAACAAGCGAACCGAGGGTTGAAGGTAGGGGCGCTCCCCGCACGGCGTAAATGTAGGGGTGCACGGCAATGCACCCCCAACGACCGGATCAAAGGTCCAGATACCCCTTGTGTCCTTCAGCATACGCGCGCAGCACTGCGGCGGCGACATCGCCCGGTGTGTGGGCTCCTTTGGGAAGGCGAAACGGCGCTTTGCACCATAACGGTGTATCGACTGCCCCGACCCGCACGTTTGTTACGCGCCGGTCGCGCACCTCTTTTGCCAGTACAGTCACATAGGCATCGAGAGCTGCTTTGGAAGCAGCATAGGCGCCCAGTTTGGGAAGCATGATCCGATCAACATATGCGCCAATGAAGACCAAATGCCCCCCCGCCGGAACCAGCGGGAGCGAGTGAGTCACCGCCAGGTGAGCGCCCGTCACATTCGCACCAAAGATACGCTCCCACTCGCCAGCAGTTGTGTCTGCCAGCGGTTTGCCGATCATATCGCCGACAGCATATACCCACAGATTAACAGCACCCTCTGACTGTTGCGCAGCCCAGAGTGCAGCGGCTGCGACATCCGCCTCGCGCGACAGTTCGGCACTGTATGCCTCAACGTCCACATCGCTTAACGCTGCTACGTCCCGCGCTATTCCCAGCACACGCCACCCATTCTTGCTCAGCGTATCAACCAGTGCGCGACCGATCCCGCCAGCTGCACCCCAGATCAGCGCTGTTTGCATATGCGTCCCCCTATCCGAATTGTTCGATATTGTTCTGCCTCGTATACGTTGTGTTCGACAACCCGGATGGGAGTAAGCAAGACCAATCGCAACCGCCCGTCTCTCCCAAGAACTCTACCCCTGAGCGTTTTGCTCCCCCTCACGTCTCTTGTCGCTCTCATTCGTCTTTCCGCCTTCACGGAGACGCTCAGCGAAGATGCGCAACCGCGCCATGACCCGTCCATTGACGCTATCCGGCGGATATTCACCGTTTGCATCGCGCTCACCGGCTGGCACGCCGGTCAGCAGTGCGATGCCTTCGTCTATCGTCAGCGCCGTCCAGATATGGAACTGTCCTCTGCGCACTGCTTCCACCACGTCACCGCGCAGCATCAGGTTCTGAACATTCGCCTGCGGAATAAGCACCCCCTGTTCGCCGGTCAACCCGCGCAGGCGACAGACATCGAAAAACCCCTCGATCTTCTGGTTCACCCCGCCAACCGCCTGGATTTCGCCGCGCTGGTTAACCGAGCCGGTCACTGCAATGCCCTGGCGTAACGGCAGTTCTGCCAGCGCTGAAAGCAGGGCAAACAACTCCGCCGCCGAAGCACTGTCGCCCTCGACCCCCTCATAACTCTGCTCGAAGACCAGCCGCGCCGAAAGGGTCAGCGGTCGCTCCTGACCGTACCGCTCCGCCAGATAGCCGCTGAGAATAAGCACCCCCTTGCTGTGGATCGGTCCGCCAAGTTTCACTTCGCGCTCAATGTCAAGGATTGACCCACGCCCTGGTCCCACACTGACACTGATACGGCTCGGTCTGCCAAACGTATAGTCCCCCAGGCTCAGAACCGATAATCCGTTGATCTGGCCAATTTTTGCGCCTTCAGTATCGATCAGAATGATGCCACGGTCGATCAATTCCTGGATGCGCGCCTGGATCATGTTTGAACGGTAGACCTTCTCCTCCAGCGCGCGCGTCACATGCCGCTCCAGAATTGCGTCGCATCCCTCCTGGCTCGCCCAATAATTCGCCTCACGCACCACATCGGTCAGCGCGCCGAAATGAGTTGAAAGACGCTCCTGATCCTCGGCAAGCCGCAGCGAGTATTCCAGCAGACGCGCAGCGGCACCATTAGAGATTGACCGCAGACCCTCACGCTCGCAGAAGCGTCGGAACAAGTGGAGCGAACCCTGCACATTCTCCTCGTTCAGTGGCATACTGATGTCAAAATCAGCTTTGACCTTGAACAAGGTCGAGAACTCATCATCGTAAGCGGCAAGCAGATAGTACGGTGGCGGCGGTCCGACCAGTATAACTTTAAGTTCGAGCGGTATCGGTTGCGGGCGCAGACTCTTGACAGTCGTGAGACCCAGCCGGTCGGCAAGTTCTTCAATCTGAATCTCACGGGTGCGCAGCGCGCGCTTGAGACCGTCCCAACTGAAATAGTCGCGCAGCAGGTCTTCCGCCTCGATGACCAGAAAGCCGCCATTGGCGCGGTGCAGGCTGCCGGGTTTGATCATGAGAAAGTCGGTGTAGAGTGCACCGAAGTGCGTTTCCTTCTCGATGCGCCCGAACAGGTTGGGATAGGTGGGATTGTACTCGACAACGACCGGCGCGCCCTGCTGACGACTGTTGTCGATCAGGACATTCACCTGATACTTGCGGAACGGCAATTCTTTGAGCCATGGGGCCGATGCCAGATTGACCTGTGCTTCGCCCGATGATTGCTGCTGACTGCCGGAGCGGAAGGGGTCGGGATTCTCTTGGATATCCTTCTGCACCGCTTCCAGAAACGCTACCACCTCCGGCAGATCGGCATACTGCTCCTGCAAGTCGTCGATCAGTCCGCCGACGATATACTCGACAACCTGCCGGTCAATCTCTTCCATCCGCTGGCGCGCAACCCGCTCCGCAGCACGCACCTGTTTCATCACCTGCTTGAGTTCGTCCTGGAGCATGGCGCGGCGACGCAGCAACTCTTCACGCTGTTCCGGCGTCATTGCCTGAAATGCAGCATCACTCAACGGCTCGCCGTTGATGACCGGGATGATCATGATGCCGACCGGACCAGCCTGTAGGACAAACCCCTGCCGCGCGGCATGCTCACTGATCTGACTGAGCAACTCTTCACGTCGGGAGTTGAGTTGCTGTAGCACCTCGTCCCGCCGTGCCGCATACTCATCGCTCTCGAACGCGCGCGGCAGTTCTGCACGCAGATGCGCGATCATCATATGCATATCCTGCTGCAAGCGTCGTCCACGACCAGGTGGCAACCGCAACGCTCTCGGCTGGTAGGGATCGTCAAAATTGTTAACGTAGCACCAGTCCGACGGCGTTGGGCGACGCTGTGCCAGTTCTTCGATAAATGCCTGAACAGCAGTCATTTTACCAATGCCAGGCGGACCGGCAGCGTAGATGTTGAAGCCGCCATCAACCATGTTGAGACCGAAGCGCAGTGCAGCGACTGCGCGCTGCTGACCGATGATGCCGCTGTCACCCAGCGGCGCTTCGGTCGCGGGAAGGGTGATCTGCGCAGGATCGAACGTGCGGCGCAACCGTTCAGGCGGAAGTTCTGTAGCCATGCAGCATCCCTGTTGCTCATACCGACGCACAGAGCATCGGCGCCGGAACTATAGACATTGTACTACGACCCGCGCCGCGCAAGCGCAACCAGCGACAGGAACTCATAGCCCACCTGCGCTGCCAGATGCGCCGTGATCTGTCCGTGATCAAGCGCTGGCAGCACTTCCACCACATCGCCACCGACCCAGCGCACACCGGTACAGGCTCGCAGATATGCCAGCCCTTGAAAACTGGTCGGTCCGCCGACTTCAGGCGTACCTGTACCAGGCGCATACGCCGGGTCAAAGAAATCAATATCGAACGACAGAAATGCCGGGCGATCACCAACCCGCGTGCGCACCAGGTCACCGATCTCCTGCGGCGAACGCGCCAGGAGTTCGGTTGTGGTCAGAACGGCAAAACCCATATCACGCGCCATCTGGAGATCCTCTGGACCGTACAACGGACCGCGCATCCCCAGTTGCACCGACCGTTCAGGAAGGATCAGCCCTTCCTCAACGGCGCGGCGGAATGGCGTTCCGTGCGTATACTTTTGCCCGCCATAGTAACTATCCCACAGGTCGCCGTGGGAGTCGAACTGCACAAGCGCCAGCGGTCCATAGACTGCTGCCAGGGCGCGTAGTTCCGGCAACGCCACGCTGTGATCGCCACCCAGGGAGAGCGTCACAACACGGGCTTCCGCCAGGGGACGGAGCGTAGCAGTAATAGCAGCGTGACTCTCGTGAATGAAGCCGGGCGCAACCGGCGCATCGCCATAATCGATGCACGATAGGGTTGCAAAGATGTGGACATCGAGTTCCGGGTTGTAAGGACGCAGCAACACCGACGCACTGCGGATCGCCTCCGGACCGAAGCGCGCGCCGACCTTAAAGGTTGCGCCGGTATCGAACGGCAATCCGACGACGGCTACATCGACGTCCTCCGTTGTCTGAACACATGGCAATCGCGCAAATGTGCGGATACCGGCAAAACGTGGTGATGCGAGCGAGTCGGCAGGTTGATAGCGAGGCATCGTTGGCTCCTGTTTCAGATGGATCGACCACTGCACAGGAAGTATAGCGCGTTTTGGGGTTAACTTTGAAAAGGTTGCAGGGTGCGCAACCAGATCCGCGCCAGGGGCAGCAGCAGTGCCACTTGTGGCGACGCCACGAAGGGCGCAGTGATGCAAGGGAGGTGCGGCAGCGAGAGGCGAGGCATCACCACGGGGAACGCAGCAGCGCGGAGACAGCGGCAGTCGTATCAGAGCGCGGCAGCGTAGCGCGTCCCCCACACGCGCACGATGTCGCGCGGCAAATACGAGCAGCAGCGTCGTATCAGAGCGCGGCAGTGTAGTGCGAGGGCGTGGCAGTACTGTGCATCGATATTCCCTTCATTGCGGGACAGGAGTTGTTGCCCATTCCCGATGGAGGGTTGCTACAGTCGGTGTCCATTCCACAGGAAGCTCTCAAGGGTCAAGTTCCTGGAAAAGATGCGCAATTTGCTGCTTCACCGTGTGCTTCTGCACCCAATTCCCTAACCCCCTTTTCCCACATGAGGAGAAGAGGGAGTCTGGGCATCCCGAAGCCCGGAATGAGAAAAGGGACGGCGGGGTTTTAAAACCCTGCCCCTGTAAGCCCGCTGTGTGAGAGATGCGTGGTTTGCTACATTGCCGTGCGCTTCTGCTCCTCCTCCCCCCGGTCCCCTTCTCCCACGAGTTCAAGGGCGGACAGAACATACATTCATATTACGAAAGGAATGCACACTAGTGTGATGGCGCTAGTATGCCGGTCGTGTCACTCGCGGTTGATACCAGGAGATCATCGCATGTGCACCAGTGTCCGTCACTTTACGTGGGCAGTCGACGGGTACTTCCGCCAAAGTGCCGTCGCGCTGCCTTTGCAGACACGCCAATGCCTCGTCTTTTTGACTCTCAGCATCTGCTCAGTGGCTTGCTCACACCGTGCCGGATGGTCGGCGCCCAGGCGTACCTGACGCCTCAGACAACGTGCGCCGCCCGTCGTGAACGTCGGCTGCGGCGGCTGCGCAACGACCCGCTGCTGACCTGGGAACGGAGCGCGGCACCCGTGGCGCCTCGCTTTGGGCCGCGGTCACGCCCCCGCCGCTGGGTGATGATCATCGCCGAAATTGCATAGGCGGAATACCTGCGGGTCGTGACCGCTG
>Ga0272447_1000285_pt1 | contig 39299 bp, 33 predicted proteins | sample YNPCB0133_FD_194589 | JGI IMG/M metagenome (GOLD analysis project Ga0272447, IMG submission 194589) | Hot spring microbial mat communities from Yellowstone National Park, WY, United States - YNP-CB-013-3 | ecosystem: Environmental > Aquatic > Thermal springs > Hot (42-90C) > Sediment | place... | reverse complement strand
AGATTATCGTGCGACTGGCAGAAAGTGAGGCTCACATTGCCCGACTCAGGATCGCACGCGATCTTGACACTCAGTTCAAGGTCAGCCTTCTTTAGCGGTTCACCGTCCGACCACTTGATGCCCTTGATCAGATCATAGGTGACGGTCAATTGCTTCATCTTGACCGTGCCGCCCTCGTACTTGATCGTCTCGCCGTCAGCGTTGACAATCTCGACGCCCGGCTTGAGTTCCACGGCAGTGCCTGTCGCGTCCCAGACCTTATCGCCTGCTTTGACTTCGACAACCTCATTCTTTGCCTTGCCAGCCTCGATCGTCGCAAGACCATCCTGCAGCACCGGCTGGAAGTCGTAGCTATACTGGGTGGTCAGCACGCCTTCGACCAGTTGCGCCGCCTGGCGCTGTACTGCCGCGCTCTCGACCAGGGTGAACATCGAAGCTGGCTCCTGGGTGAAGCCCAGGATGATAGTATCGCCACCATCAGTGCGCTCCCACTGATATGCATTGGCGGTGATGTACTCGGTGGGGTCGGGCCTGAGTCCTTTCAATGCCTTGTTCCAGGCATACGCCTCAAGGCGCTGGAACAGCGGCAGGCTGACCATGTCCTTAGTGAACTCGACCTGGAATGTCTTGTAGTGCTTAATGCGCTCCTCACGGTTCAACGTATTGTTGGCTGCGACGATCGCCTTGCTGGCGGTCTCGTTGCACCAGCCCATATAGTTCTGGCCTTCCCAATTGTTGTCCGGCAGTGGAATCTGGTCACAGGCATACAGGCTGCGACCACCAGGATCGGCTTCGCCGACCCAGGCGAATGCGCCCAGTTCAAAGTCGCGTCGGCGCAGACCGGAGGCGCTGCCGAACCACCAGGAACCCGGAGCGTGTTTGCGGATAATCTGGATGCCACAGTTGTCGAGCAACTGCTTCTCCAGCACGGTTGCCCAGGTGATGCGGAACTGCGCATTGGTGGTGGTGAACTCGAGCGCCAGCGGCACCCCATCCTTCGCGCGCACACGCTGACCTTCGGGCAGTTTCCAGCCCGCCTCTTCGAGCAGCGCCTTGCCCTTTTCCGGATCGAACGGATAGACCACAATGCCGTCTGCTTCACTGGCAGCCGCCCAGTGCGTCTTCGGCAGGTTGGTATCCATCAGCAACGCTTGCTGCTGCTCTGGCGTCAGGTAACTGTAAACCGACTGGATCAACTCGGGGCGGTTGGTGCAGTACGCAATTGCCTGGCGCACCCGCACATCGCTGAGGATCGGGTGCGGTGTGGTGAACGCCCCTGACGGAGCAGCGGTCGGGCCCTCAACCACGACTGTCTCGCGCACGACGACTGTCTCCCTAATAGGTTCTGCGGTCACAACTACCGTCTCGCGGATCGGTTGTTGCGCCGCAGGGGTGCCACAGGCTGCTATGATTGGCACAACCAGCGCGAGCATGAGAATGAGCGCGATTTTCCTGTCGAGAATCTTCATGGAATGAAGCTCCTTTCTCAGGTCTTCCAGACCAGAGGATATCTCTCATTGAAGTCCGTAAAGGAATCTGAAAACGATAAACAGGTTTGTGCGATAGGCGACCTCCTTGTTGATATGCTATCCGTATTATCAGGGGCTCGCACCGGATATCGGTGCGAACGGTATGTATCTAGAGATAGGCACGCAGTGATACTGCCAGGTTACGCCCATCCCGAATCTACTGGAAGAGCGCGGCGACTCCTTGCTGACAAGGAATACACAACGAGCGCAGACGGTCATCCTGTGCGCCTGGATACACCAGATTAACGCTACATCAACGATTATGCGGAATGGTAACACGCTAATATGGGTATGTCAAGCCGAATACCGTGTGTACCAACTGTTGACAGGCCGCATTAGGGCGCTAAAATAACTCAAACAGATAGGGCGAGACCATGTACGCGCTCTCTTCCACATCGGCGACGCTTCCAATCATTCTGCACGCTTCACGCCTGCTCGCCAGCGATCAGGCGCTTGAGATGCGATTGCCCGGTGTATTTGAACTGCTGCGCACTGTCATTCGCTTTCACGATGGACGTGTGACCTGGTGGCAGCATGAACCGATCACGGTGTCAACCGGCGATCAGTGGTATGCGCCGAACGGCTGGAGTCTCCCGTGGCACGATGATCTGTTGCACGAGGTTATTGCCTGTGGCGCCCCCTGTCGTCGTGTTGTGGATGCTGCCGATAACCCGGCGCTTCACTATGGCGCGCCGATCATCTGGAACCGGCGTCTATGGGGGGTGCTGGAACTGCGCGGCGACCATCAGATGGTCATCGGCGACGAGGAACAGGCGCTGATCGATGCGCTGACGCCGCTCATGGCAGCTGCGATCGCGTCCAGCAGCGGCGCAAATGTTGATGCGCCAATCCTAACGATGCGCCAGCAGCGTGTACTCGATGCTCTGCGCGCTGAACTTGAAGCGCCGCTCGACCTGGGTGAACTCTTGACCTTCCTGTTGCGCTGGGCGCTCGATGCAACTGGCGCCGAAGCTGGCGCCATCGGTGTAGTTGACCATGAGCGCGGTGAAGTGACGCTTCAGGCATACGAAGGGTACGGCGCCAACCCACTCAGCCGCGACGCTTTCGGTGAAACGCGGCGTCGCTGGAACTGGAGCGTTGGCGTTGCGGGAAAGGTCGCGCGCACCGGGCGCGCGATCCTCCTGCGTGATGTTTCCCACGATCCGGATTATCAGGCACTCAATCCTGAAGTGCGCGCGGAACTGGCAATGCCAATCGGCACCGATCAACCGCTTGCGGTGCTGATCCTCGATAGCCCGCGCTCAACCGCGTTCGGCGAGAGCGAAGTGGCGTTCGTCAAGGCGTTGTGCGACCTGGCCGTCAATCCGCTCCGTCGCGCGCTGCACTATCAGCAGTTGCTCGAAACCAGCACGCACCTGGGTCAGGTCTTCTCCAGCATTCCCAGCGGGCTGGCGTTGATGGATCAGCAGGGGCGCGTGCTGCGCCACAACTCGGCATGGCTGACGATCTGGGGGTTGCCGCCCGGATCAATACGCGATCCGTTCTACGTGCCGCTTGATCTGGTGCCACTGTTGCTGCCGCGGCTGCGCGACCCGCTTACGCTGACCAGAATGTGCGCCGAAGGTCAACGCGCCCCGACTGAAGTGCAATCGTTGCTGGTACAGTTGACCAACCCGCATCAGGAGTTAATGCTCCTCTCGGTGCCAACGCGCGATAGCTTCGGTTCGCTGACTGGTCGATTGTGGATCGTCAGCGATGTGACGCGCGAACGCGAAGCCGATCGCCTGAAGAGTGAGTTCCTCTCAATCATCTCGCACGAACTGCGCACGCCACTAACCTCGATCATGGGATACACCGAATTGCTGCTGGCGCGTGAGTTCAGTCCTGCTGAACGGCGCGAATTTGTGCAGACCGTATACAATGAAGCGAACCATCTCTATCAGATCGTTGAAGACTTGCTTGGGGTGACGCGGCTGGAAGCCGGGAATGTGCGCCTCAATCAGTGGGCAGTGTCACTGCGCCAGATTGTGAGCGACCTGACAGCGCAACTCAACAATCAGATCAGCGGCAAACACACGATGCTGATCGACATTCCGCCGCATCTGCCGCCCGTCTATGCTGATCGCGACAAGGTCCGGCAGGTGTTGGTGAATCTGATCACGAATGCAGTCAAGTACTCACCAAATGGTGGCGAAATCCGCCTCTCAATCTCCGATAACGTTGAACTCCCGCCCGACCACCCACGCGGGAAGTTTGTGCGCATTGCGGTAAGCGACCAGGGAATTGGTATCGCTCCGGAGGACCTGCCGCGCATTTGGGAGCGCTTCTACCGCGTTGACAACGGCAATACGCGCCGCATCGGCGGCACCGGTCTTGGTCTTTCGATTGCCAAAGCCCTGGTGGAACTGCATGGCGGTCGCATCTGGGCAGAGAGTAAACTCAACAAGGGTAGCACCTTCTACTTCACCCTTCCCGTGGCGACGGATCTGGTGCGGAGATAGGGAGAATAACAAAACAAATGGATATGCCCATGTGTCCGACATCAATACAGACACGCGAAAACAATTGCGCAAAATGGTCATGAACATGCCGCCAGACCGGTTCGAGGCGCTGATCCGCGAGTTGCTGATCCGTATGGGCTTTGATGAGAGTACGGTTCAAATCACCCCGTACCGCAACGATGGCGGCGTTGACGTCGTGGGCATCTACCGCGCAGCCGGGCTGACCGAGGTGAGCGCTGCGGTGCAGGTAAAGCGCTGGAAGAAAAACGTAAACGTGGAGGTCGTCACCCAGTTGCGCGGTTCACTGCAGGTGCATCAGCAGGGTATTATTATCACCACCAGCGACTTCACGAATTCGCAATGGTTGCGACCACTATCAAAGGACGCACACGGTAGCACATTGCTGACAGCCCGGATGGTATGATCTCCCCGGCACCCATTCCGGGCACTACATTGTGGATTGAGACCAATCAGAGCGCACGATCAGTGCGATGGATTATCGCGCAGTTGCTGGAAGCGCTGGGGCACCCGTCGAACGACTTCAAGATTGTGGTCAGTTGAGCTTCGCTGTCCAGCGTCCAACGTTCAACGTGTCACGGTCACCACCCCCAGATCAATCGGTCCAGCATCATTGATCGGCGTCATTGTCGCGGCATCGTACATGCCCACTAGCAGGCGGTAGGTTCCCGGCGCGACCGTTTCAGGAACAAAAAGGTCCTGATCATCGCGCACCAGGTCTCCCGGCTGCCATGCGCTGGTGGGGCGACGCCCTTCGAGCGGCGGCACATCGCGCTGCGCAACTTTGCTTCCTGCTGCATCGACGAGGTGCACATACACGGTGTAATCCAGCGGGAGCGAGCGCGTCGCCCGCCAGAACAGTGCTAGCGTGAGTGTCTTACCCGCCTGAACTCTTCCCGGATGGCGATATCCATCAAGCACAATGGCGCCAGCGCCAAGCGTTGCTCCTGAAGGTGTGCGTGGCTCGGTTGCCACATCGGGCGCGCCAGTATCGAAGATCGCTAGTTCAGGTCCGTGCCGCTTACCAGCGCGCAGAAAGCGCGCCGCTGGTTCGCCAAAGGCATTCAGCGCCGCCGCGCCCGTGTCACGGTCAAGGTGCACTACCACAAACCGAATGCCCTGCTCGCGGTACCAGGCGAGTTCGTGCCGGATGGCAGGCTCGCCGCCAACAGCGCGCAAACGCGGCGAAAGGATGAGGGTATTATCCTCCAGCCAGACTCGCTCACCATCCGTTGTACGTGCCTCCAGCCATTCCCCCGCCAGAATACGCGTCGTCGGACGGGAACGCAGCGTTTCGTCGTGGATCGCCTGCGCTAGCGGCTCAGCCATCAGAAGCGCAGCGACTGCCAGCAACAGTGCAGTGCGGTTGCCGATCAACCGCCGAACGAATGCAACTGGCGTTGGTGCTTTCCTACGTTCGGGTTGCATTCCCGCATCCCGCTTCGCAGTTGTCAACTGATCAATAATAGCAACGACCAGCGCTGCGGCAAGAATGCACAGGAATGGCAGTATCGGCATCGCGTTGCGGAAGAACACGACTTTCACCCCAGTCAGTTGTAGCACTGCAGGAACGACAACCGCCAGAACAAGAATATCAGCCGATTTGCGGCGCAGGAAAGCCAGCGCTACCCCTCCCAGACATGCCCACGCCAGCAGCGTCCCTTCACGGGTCAACGCCCACCAGTAGAACAGCGCTGGTCGGTCCGACTCGGCACCCGGATGCCCGTCGAGGCGGTAATGTCTGATAATCCCGGCGAGATCGGTAAGAATGCGTGGCAGATCGCGCAGCCAGAACGGAACGCCGAGTGTAAAACCCACCAGGATGCCAGCGAGAGCAGCGAGGAGATAGCTAAGCATAGAACATTGAACGCTGGACTTCGAAGGTTGAGCGTTGAGCGTTGAAAGTTGAGCGTCAGACGTGCGACGATACGCAGCCAGCACAATCGCCGCCAGCAGCGCGATCACGAGTGTGCCAGCATTCCACTTGGTCGCCGTAGCAATGCCGACGCCAAACCCGGCGACGAACGTTAGCGCCAGTGTAGACCAGAGCGTCTTCTGACGCTCGCTGTGCTCCGGGGCAGTACCGATCTGCGCGATAGCCAGGAATGCCAGCAGAGTGAAAAACATTGCTGGCGTATCGGTCGTCACATAGTGCGCATCGCCAGCAACTGCTGGCATGACTGTGATGAGCGCAGCTGCCAGCAATCCAACTGTGCACCCGTAGAGGGAGCGTCCTGCCAGGAACGTCAGCGCGACGGCACCCGTGCCAAGCAGGGCGGTCAATGCGCGCGCCCAGACATAAAACTGCACTGGATCGATGTCGGCAGGGGTGCGGTAGAGACCGGCGCCAGCGCCCCAGAGAAAGTGGAGGGCAGCCACACCAACCTGCATGTAGACATAGAGTGTCGGGTAGGTGTACGAAAAGGGGGTGTACTCACCCGTGCGCAACATCCGCAGCGCCTCGTCGGCAACTGCCCATTCATCGGGGTGCTCGAAGTAGGGCAATCCGAAGCGCAATCCCCAGACCCGCAATCCCAGCGCCAGTGCAAGAATGCCGACCAGAGTCACTGCAGTGCGCGTCACGCGCACCCGCGCCATCACCTGCGGATGCGCAAGGATCGACCCGAGCAACGCCAGCGCCAGCACACCCTGCACTGGCGCTGCAGCAGCGCCGAGAATACCGTGCCCCAGCGCCAGCGTCAGGAACAGCGTCAGTGCCAGCGCTCCAGGTGCATACCGTAGCAGGCGTGGTCGATAACGCTGCGTTTGCGCAGCAACACGCGGTTCAACCGGAACGTTTGCCATGCCCGGCATTATACCATCGGCCCGCCATGCTATATCGCCGGATCGAGAACCACTGCATATCTACGCATCTTATGCTATGCGCTGCCAGATCTGGAGTTACCTCAGCCTGTCCGCATTCGTAAGGGCACGGAAGCCTCTGCGCTCTTTGCGTCTCTGCTATGCGTTCTGGCAGTGAAGTCAAATATGATAAGCGACCAGCACCGATTTTGGTCAACAATTGCAAGGCGAAACATCTGTTCGGATGACCGACTGATCTGTACTCTGCCTGAGACCTGCCAGCGCTACGCACGTTGAACTGCGCGTGGTCAACCCGTGCTTCATCGGTTCTGCCAGTACCGCCGCCACTTTGAGGAAGCGACTTTGGATCGGGGAGGGAACAGTAGCGTGCAAACTCCTCTTTGCCCAGTTCAGTTTCGACATACTCGCGGTCAGCGCCGAGTTTGAACCCATGCCCAAAAATCTTCACCTGCAACTGCCGCAGGATCGTCTTGTCAAAATCGTGCAGCGTCTGGGTAATGAACATCCAGCCGACGCCATACTTGCCGGTCATTCGAATGCTCTGCGCCAGCAGCGAACGGGTGCGCGCGCCGTCACTGGTGTCGTCAGCATGTTCACCGGCGAACAGATGCGCTTCATCGAGCAGCACTAGCGCATTTGAGGTTCGTCCGTCCTGGAAAGAGCGATGGATCACCTGACGCAGGCGGGTCAGGATTTCGTTGAGCAGGAAGTACGGCGTATCGGCGACATTCTCCTGAGCGAACGACAGGATCACGATGGCGCGATTGGTCAGCACCCGCTGGATCACCTGTGACAGTAGTTGACAGGGGATCCCACCCTCGTTGCGTCTACAAGGTCAAGTGCGTATGTCGTTGGGCATGGATCGAGCACTATCGAGGGCATAAGTGATGATGGCGAGCCATCCGGCACAACCGGGCGCCAAGCGCTGGCAGAGGCGTGGGAGATATTGTGGTAGTGACGCGCTTTTTGGCAGCACACTGCTCGGAGTGGTCAGGTTGGTGCGTGCCTGCAGCGATACAGTAAAAGCAGCGCTGGCAGAATTGCTGCGCTAGCTTCGGATCACCACTATTCAGCATATGAGCCGATATAGCAATTGGTCGCTGCACATCATGGAGCGACTGAACGCAAAGAGTTTGCTACCACTGTCGTACTGATCACGCTGGAAGCGAATGATACCGCACCGACCTGGCGCTGAGCACGATAACGGCGGGACGGATGTGGATTGCGGCGGAGTGAGTGCACGACATCTTATTGATGCACCAGTGACGATCTGTTACCCTGATGCAGGAGCGTAGCGACTCCCTCTTGCATCGTTGCAAAGTACTGAATGCCGGGTATCTCCAATCGCTCACGGACGATACTTTCAGCAATATCGGGGCGCACGCCGCACAGCACGATCTGCGCCCCCATCAGGCGAGCGCCGTCGGCAGCCTGGCGCAGCGCTACTGCGAGGGAATGATCAAAACTGGTGATACCGGTCAGATCAAGCAGTACCCTCTGTGCGCGTTGTTGCTCGATCTGGTTCAGCAGCAGCGCAACCATCGCCTGGCTGCGTTCGCCGGTGAAGGCGCCGATCAGCGGCAGTGCCAGTACCCCTTCGCTCAACGGGATCATCGGCAGCGTCAAACGAGTGATTATCGCGTCCCGCTGGCGGATCTCGTCGAGCGAGCGTTCCAGCGCCGCTGTGCGTTCTTCGAGCGCGGCGTGCGATGCCGCCAGCGCTACCCTCTGGCGTTCCGCTGCTGTCACGTCGCGCAGGAGCAGCACGCTGGCGGATTCCTGATCGCCTTCTATGGCAACTTCCGAGACCATCAGTGTGGCCTCCATCTCGCCCACACGATGAAATCGTCGCACACCATCGAGACGATCCTCCGGTGTCGTGCAGTCCTGAAATCCGACGCGCGCCAGCGCTGCTTCGAATGCCGTCCTGCCATTGCCATCAAGCAGCGCCAGTTGCCGCGCTGCACGGTTCGCAAAGCGAACCTGTCGCTGCGCATCAATGATCACCACGCCATCCGGCAGATACTCAATGGCAGTGCGCAGCGCAACCTGCGATGGGCGAAACACCTGATACCGCAACGTCACCCAGCCAAATGCAAGATAGAGCGTGAGCATGCTAACATAATTCAACGCTGGCCAGGAAGCCGAACCGAACCATGCACCTGCCGCAAAGGAAAGCGCCAGACCAATTGACAGCCACACTGCTGGCACACGCTCACGGCGCTGATGTACGGCAACAGTGATCAACATCGCCAGAGGAACAAGCAAGCCGCCGAAAACATATGATACTATCATTGGCACAAAGAGCGGACCATTCAAAATGTCTGGCATGCCTGCTGCCTGGAACGCGCCTGTACGCCTGACCAGACCAAGACCACTATACCAGTCTAGCGTCAGGAACAGCGCTATCAACACGTAAGGTGCTGCGAGCGCCCGGCGCGTATGTAGCTGTGCATAACGGTGTGGAATAAAGATCGCCAGAATCAGCCAGATCAGTAACCAGGAAGATACAGCGAGTAACGGTGCTGACAGTCCGTAGACGAACCATATTCCCCATGGATTGTCTCCCGTAAAGCGCAGCACGGCGCAATACATGAGCAGAACGGCACTGAGAGCAAACAATGCGAACAGGCGATTTGTCATTGCGCGCCAGTCTTGCATCAGCACATAGACGCCAGTCGCAGTCAGGATGATCATGCTCAGGAGAATGAGAACGAAGTTAATCATATCCCCTTCCGAAACTCTTTCAGAGTCTGTACCGATACGTGTGCCGCGCCCAACATTGCTTGCATCGATTATAATGACCGGTAACCGGCATCTTCAACTGTACGATAGTCATATCAAGGTACTGTATCCAGTGCACGGAGGCAGTTCCTTTGATTGTCCATCGTATCTATGGATTGTCGCCGGGTCGAACGTGCATTTCAGGAGGAAGAATGTATGGAACGTGCGAACGCCTTCGACTTCTGGGGTCCGAGAACGCTGGTGGGTCCTGAACTGAAGCCGGGTGACCGGGCGCCCGCATTCACGCTGACGACCGGACAAGCAACAATCAGCAGTGAGCAGTTTGCTGGCAAGCCGCTGGTCATCAGCGTCATTCCATCGATCGATACCAGCGTCTGTTCCAAACAGACCCGGCGGTTTAACGAAGCAGCGGCGGCGCTCGGGGATGCGGTTAACATCCTGACGGTTAGCGCTGATCTGCCGTTTGCCCTGGGGCGCTGGTGCGGCGCTGAGGGAGTGGATAAAGTCATTATGGCGTCTGATCACCTGGATATGAGTTTTGGTGCTGCCTACGGAACGTATGTCAAAGAGTTGCGCATCGAAAGCCGAGCAGTGTTCGTGGTAGACAGAGATGGCATCATCCGCTACGCTGAATACGTGCCAGTTGCTGGTCAAGAACCGAACTACGACGCAGCACTGGCAGTATTGAAGGAACTCTTGTAAGTCCGGAGGTGCAAATCCGGGCTGGCAGGCGAAAGACAAAGGCATTGCACAGCCAGAAATGCCTGCTTTTCGGTACCCCGCTGTACCATCAGCTCAGGATTAGGCAACGGGGGTGTTGTAACCGCGTTTCATCTCCTATTGCGGGCAGCAGGATGCTCTGCTGTCCCCTTCTTTTCTACGAGAACGAACGATTGGCGTTGCTGCCAGGCGCAGCAATAGCTGTATCCTGCGTTACTCTTCGCTTTTGCACAGTGCGCCACGATTACTTTCTATTCGTCTGTGGCGTCTCATCTGGCAACGCAAGAGAAAGGCAATCCGGCAGGTTACACCAATGTCGCTTGAACTTATCCTGACGATCGCAGCGTTGCTTTTGATCCTCAGCATCATTGCTGGAAAAGCATCGCTCCAATTCGGATTGCCTGCGCCATTGCTCTTTCTGATCATCGGGATGCTTGCTGGTTCTAACGGTCCGATTGGCATCTACTTCGATGACGCCTGGCTGGCGCAGTCAGTTGGTGTACTGGCGCTGGTACTGATCCTGTTCTCAGGCGGGTTGGGCACCGACTGGCAGATGATCCGTCCGGTGTTGTGGACAGGGCTGATCCTGGCGAATCTGGGGGTGTTGATCAGCGCACTGCTGGTAGCCATTGCTGCGCATCTGCTGCTCCAGTTCTCGATCCTGGAAGGGTTCCTGCTTGGGGCGATCATCTCGTCAACCGATGCTGCTGCAGTATTCGCGGTGATGCGCACGCGGGATGTCAATCTACGCGATAATCTGGAGGGGTTGATCGAACTCGAGTCGGGCAGCAATGATCCGATTGCGGTGTTTCTGACGATTGGCCTGACCATGGTGCTAGCCGACCCGTCGCGCTCACTGGCAAGCCTGGCGCCGCTGTTTGTGCTGCAGATGACCGTCGGTGGCGTAGCCGGGTATGCGATGGGCCGGTTAATGGCAATTACCATCAATCGCGCAAAACTGCAATTGGAAGGATTATATCCAGCGCTGGCGCTAGGGTTGGTGCTGTTTACCTATGGCAGTACGGCGCTGATCAACGGCAGCGGATTTCTCGCGGTCTATCTTGCCGGTATCGTGCTTGGCAACTGCAATTTTGCCCATAAACGAAGCCTCATCCGTTTTTATGACGGGCTGGCATGGCTCATGCAGATTGCCATGTTCCTTGTTCTGGGCTTGCTGGTGTACCCCTCGCGCATCGTTCCGATCATTGGCGAAGGGTTGCTCATGTCCGCATTTCTCGTTTTTGTAGCGCGTCCGATAGCAGTCTTTGTGTCGCTTGCTTTCTCCCGCTACGACTGGCGCGCTAAAGTGATGGTTTCCTGGGCTGGGCTGCGCGGCGCAGCGCCGATCGTGCTGGCAACCTTCCCACTGCTGGCAGGGCTGGATCGCGCGGGCATGGTGTTCAACCTGGTCTTTTTTATCGTTCTGACCTCGGTGTTGATCCAGGGTACCACTATTGCGCATGTTGCGCGCTGGCTTGGTGTGCAGCAACCGCGTCCCCAAGCGACGTTTCACTATCCGCAAGAGTTCATTCCGCAGATCAGCGCTAGCAGTCAACTGGTTGAGTTGACCGTTGTGCCCGGTTCCCCTGCATGTGGGCGGGCGATTATGGAACTTGGATTGCCGCGTGGCGCGCTGGTGGTACTGATCAACCGCAGTGACGATAGCCTGGTTCCGGATGGCACAACGATTCTGGAGCCGGGAGATCGGGTGTTGCTGCTGGCAGAACGCAGCGCCCTCGACGATGTGCGGCGCGTGTTGAGTAACGTTGAGATATGACCCACAATCATACCGCGCCTCCTGACGCAGGTCTTTGACCCCTAACGACTTCCGTCGATCATGGCGGTCGCCTGTTCATTGGCGGGTGCGATGCAGCAGCGCTGGCGCATCAGTATGGCACGCCACTCTACCTTTTCGATGAAATGACCATCCGCACTGCATGTCGCGTATGTCGCACTGCATTTGCTAATTACTACCGCGGTACAACCGCAGTGCATTATGCTGGCAAAGCGTTGCTCAACGTCGCAATTGCACGGATCATTGCTGATGAGAGGTTGGGTCTGGATGTGATTTCAGGCGGCGAACTGTACGTTGCACTGCGCGCCAGATTCTCGCCGCAGCGCATTCATATGCACGGTAACGCCAAAACGCGCGCCGAACTGGAACAGGCGCTGGCAGCCGGGATTGGACAGATCATCGTCGATAACTGGACGAACTGGACGTGCTGGCGCGCATGACTGCGCATCGTGCGCTGCCGCAGCCAGTTGCGTTACGCATTGCGCCTGACATCGCTGCCAACACACGCGTATATCCAGACCGGTCACGCGACATCAAAGTTTGGTCTGCCACTCGACGCACGTGATGCCGCCGCTGAAAAACTGCGTGCAGCATCTGGCATACGTCTGACCGGGTTGCATGCTCATGTGGGATCGCAACTGTTCGATGTAGCACCCTATGCAGCAGCCATTGAGGTGTTACTCGATAGTGCAGCACGTCTGCGTGACCGCTTTGGTATGTTGATCGAAGAGATAAATGCCAGTGGCGGGATCGGCGTCCCGTACACTGCCGATCAACCCCTGCCGGACATCAATGCCTGGGCGGCGCTGTTGGGCGACTCGCTGGTACGCGGATGTGAACGCCGCAGATTGCCACTCATGCGCCTCGTGATTGAGCCAGGACGCTCGATTATTGCGCGTGCTGGTGTTGCGCTCTACACAATTGTAGCAGCCAAATCACTTCCCCATATGCGCTTTCTCCATATCGACGGCGGTATGGGGAACAATATTCGCCCTGCACTGTACGGTGCGCGCTATACTGCAGCGCTGGCAGAGCGGATGCATGATCCGGTTGAGGAATGTGTGGCGATTGCCGGTCGCTACTGCGAGTCCGGCGATGTCTTGATCCGCGACCTAATGCTACCGCGCGCCGGGGCCAGCGAGATACTGGCTGTTCCGATTGCTAGCGCATATGCGCTGAGTATGGCATGTACCTACAACCTAACGCCCCGACCGGCGGTTGTGCTGGTCAGTAGGGGAGAAGCGCGACTCATCCAGCGCTGCGAGACGTATGAAGACTTGATTGCACAAGAGGTCTGGTGAGCGCGAAGTGCAGACGCACTCCGCGCTCGCTGTCATTTCACCAACCGTCGCCCATATCGAATTCAGCGCTAAGATCGCCGCCAAAGTCCTCAAAGCCGCTGTTTAGGTCTTCCGTTCCCACGTCGCCGATCATTTCATTGGCGCCAAACCCCTCCAGGATTGCCTGGGCCGCCATACTGCCGATCACGCCACCGATCATAGCTCCTAGCAACGTTCCGGCAAACGCACCACCGAAGCCCATCCCGCCTTGCGCCTGCGCTGGGTGTGGCGGCACGGGTGCGTCGCTGCGGCTGAACAAGCGCTCGACTGTGCCCGGCTCACGCAGTTCGGCACGCGTCGCCAGACGCGCCAGAGTCTGCGGGTCGTCCTGCTGCGGCATGGAGGCGCGCTCGTACGGCGGCAGCAAGGCTGTCAATTCACGCAGTGCATATGCGCGCTGTTCTGGCGTCAACTGTGCGAACGCATCGGCATATGCCTGCTCGATTGCATCAGGCGGCGCAGTGCGCAGAAAGTAGCGATAACGCTCAAGCGCCTGTTCGTCGCTCAGGCGCGTGGTTGGTCCAGTTGCGGGCTGTGGACGCTGCTGATGTCGCTCACGTCCGAACAGGAAGTCGAACATACCCATCGCAATGCTCCTTTCGTTTATAGTCCAGTATAGCCGCTGCTGGATGCTCGGAGGAAGAGCGATTCCCCCTGTGGTTGCAGGGTAGTTTACCCATTTTTGATACGGTATGTCATCAGACAATGCTTTGTACTCCAGTGTTGCGATCAAAGAAACGCGCCTTTCCGCAAGCGCCCGCGACACGTGGTCGCGTTTCCTACAAGCATGCACCTGCTTCATTATCTGCTCGTATTGTTATACCTGTGGTATCATTGTCCCGGATGCACTGCTGTGATTTTTCTTGTACGGGAGGAGTTATGACTGCCATCGATGTCGCTGATCGCATTCAGAGCGACCTCGCGCACCTGTTGCATCCGCTGTATCACCCTAGCGCTCATCAATCCCCAAAGATTTGGGTGAAAGGGCACGGTGCGGTTGTAATCGACATCGAGGGGCGTGAGTATATCGACGGGTTGAGCGGGCTGTGGAACGTGAACGTCGGGCATGGGCGACGCGAACTGGCGGAAGCGGCAGCAGACCAGATGACCACGCTGGCATACTGCTCCGCCTACACTGGCTCGTCGAATCTGCCTGCCATCAATCTGGCGGAGCGACTCAGTCAGTTGATGTACCCGTCGATCAACACCTTCTTCTTCACCAGCGGCGGTGCCGAAGCGACCGAGACTTCCTTCAAAACGGCTCGCTACTATTGGAAACTGGTTGGCAAGCCGGAGAAGGTCAAGTTCATTGCGCGAATGCGGGGGTACCACGGTGTGACGATGGCTGCCATGAGCGCGACCGGTCTGCCGGTCTACTGGCCCATGTTTGAGCCGCGCATGCCGGGTGTTGTGCACATTGAGTCGCCCTACCCATATCGCTTCGTCAACCCGACACCTGAAGTCAGCGATGGCATCGCTGCTGCCAATCTGCTCGAAGAAGCCATTCTGCGCGAAGGTCCTGAAACAGTGGCCGCATTCATCGCTGAACCGGTGCAGGGCGCTGGCGGCGTGATCGTGCCGCAGGACGATTACTTCGGTCGCATTCGCGCGATCTGCGACAAATATGAGGTGTTACTGATCGCTGACGAGGTCATTACCGGTTTTGGGCGCACCGGTCGCTGGTTTGCCCTTGAGCACTATGGCATTGAACCGGATATTGTGCAGTTTGCCAAGGGGATCACCAGCGGGTACGTCCCTCTCGGCGGCATCGGCATCTCCGACCGCATTCGTGAGGTGATCCACAGCGCACCGCCCGACAAACGTTACATGCATGCCTACACCTACTCCGGTCATCCAACATGCTGCGCTGTTGCGTTGCGCAATCTGCGGATTATCGAGGAGGAGGGGTTGGTCGAGCGGGCGGCAGTTCTGGGGGATCGCCTGCTGACCGGCTTGAAGACGTTGTATGCGCTCGACGGGGTGGGGGATGTACGCGGCAAAGGGATGATGGCGGCTGTCGAACTGGTGGCGGATAAAGCGACGAAGCAGCCCTATCCAGCGGAAGCAAATGTCGGCGTGCGCGTGTACCAGGAGATGCTAAAGCGCGGATTGTTTACCCGCGTGCTCGGCGATATGATTCTACTCGCTCCGCCACTGGTCTCGACAGAGGAACAGATCGATCAGATTGTGGCGATCGTTGGTGAGTCAGTGCAGGCGGTGATTGCGGAGGTCGGGGGTTAGGGGCTGCGGGACAGAGAACCAGGAACTGAGAACTGGCATCTCTGCCTTCAACCAGTGCGCGCGGGGGAGACGGTGCAATGCAATGGCTCGACCTTCGCGCGCTCGGAGACGGTGCGATGCAACGTCGCTACCTGACAACCTTCCAATGTTCAACCTTCAACGCGCGACGTACGACGTGCAACCTTACACAACGTAAAACCTCCAACTTCAGCGCACACCCTCAACGACCATATGCAACCTGGCGTCCCTTTTCTCTCATCCCGTGTGCCTTACACATACCAGTGCCACCATATTGTTGCATATGCCAGTACATTCAGCATGAGCAGGCTGATCACCAGCGTTGCAATGCCAATCACGCGACGCTGTGGCGACCACCACGCCAGCCATCCGGCAGCAAGAACCAGCGCCAGCGGTCCGATAGCAGGGAATCCATAGCGTGGGAAAGGAGGAGGTTGGACAATCAGCGCTGGCAGGATGCGCAGTGCCGCATTCACCCACAGGAGCGCACCAATAATCAGAAACAGCACGATAGCAATATATCGGGGTGAATAGTCGTAGCGTGTTACAGCCAGACGGATGCACCCCGCAAGCGTCGCCAGCGCTACTAACGGCAACGCCAGGCGCATGATCTGCCCTGGCGGCGTCACTTCTCCCCACCCAAACGAAGCGAGAGAACGAAAGACCAGATCAGGCGCAACATCAAACGCCACGATTGGTCCGGTGCGCCCAATATCGAACACCGATGTGACGATTCGTGATGGAGAACGCCGGACAACAGGCCAGACGGCTCGATCAACGCTTGGACGAACATACGGCCACGCCTGTTCCGCCGAGCCATTGCGTACAAGGTTGACGAAAGGACGTCCCTCCCAGAAACCGCTGGTCGCCGAACGGTCGAGAATCGGTGGAGTATCGGCGGAGAACGAACCTTGTACTGCCACAATGCCATCGACAAACAGTGTGACAGGCGGGTCAGCATCGGGCGGTGGTGCAGGAACAAAAACCTGCAACGAGCTCAAGGCTTCTGGCGCTTCGAATGTCCACGCAACAAAGCGTGGCTTTGTATCTGCCTCAATAACCGGCGCCATCATCGCCACAGGGCGCGTCCCATCGTTGTAGAGAACTCCCGGTCCGGCGATCGTGACCGGGCGTGACGCCCAGACCCATGCGCCGACAGTGACCGGGTTCCCGGCGATCAGGGGCAGAGCAGCAGAAGCAACGGGAGTTGCCAGCCCGGAAAACTCATCGAACATGGAGACGCTGGATGTAAGACGAAATGCCTGTTGTCCGTGTGGCGTATCGGAAACAACTGCGCGCGCTGCGCCATCGATGGATACTGCGCCGTAGCGATACCACCCGGCAGGATCGCCCCACGCAACCACGCTGCCAAGGATGACTGCGCCTGCCCCGACCAGCGCTGCAATGAGACGTTTCCAGCGCCACTGGCGGCGCAGACCAACTGCAACAACCAGAACGAGTGGGGCAATGAAGATCGCCGCTACCGCGACGTTCTTCATTGCTGCGGCAATCAGTGCAGCGCCAACGACCAATGACGCGCGTCGAGCACTCCATCCCAGCGCGATAATCCGGACCACGCTCCACAGAAAGAGAGAAAATCCCAAAATCGCGCCAACATCGTTGTTGACTGCCGTCATAATGTCGGCAAAGGGGGGAATGAGCACTGCCGTGAGCGGCATCAACCAGCGCATATGATGTCCCTTGTGGAAAAGCGTGCGCGCAATGCCGCCAAGAATGGCGACTGTAACCACGAACATGACCAGCGATACGCTGCGGGCCACGTAGAGTTGTTCGATAACCGTCAATCCGCTAGTGAGTCGAAGTGGCAGACTTACCAGCAGATGATACGTCGGAAAATGCGACAGTGCGCGCCCTTCACCGCCGATCCAGGCAATTGCCGGGTTGACCGTCCCTATCGTGGGCCAGGATGGGTGAAATGCCAGCAACCAGGCATATTCGAAGTGTGCTGGTTCATCATAGTGCTGCCAAGGAGGAACTAGCGCCAGAAAAATCACTCCCTGAACACTGGCGACGACCAGTACGCCTGCAAGCCGTGCTGTATCCGAAGCCAGAGCTTGCTGCAGAACTGCCAGCCACGGCGACAGATGCGACTGTATTCCCCACAAGGTGGCCGCACCCACTGCAGTCCCGACCGGAATAAGCCACAGGTCGGGCAGAAGCGCAACGGCATCGACCGGACGCGCAGCGCCGATAGCGACAAGACCGGCCACAGCTGCAGTGGCAAACCAGGGTATCACTCCGTCTGCCAATCGCGACATGACCACAAATGTTGCAATTGGCAGTAATAGCAACACGACAGTGCGGATTCCGCCGAGCGTTGCAACTGCTCTACCTGGTGCCGAAAGACCATCGACCGGGTGCACTGCCACACGTGTAAAAGCGGCGCCCAAATCTCGTGTATCACGCTCTTTAACTGGGCGAAAGGTGCGTATATCGAGACGAAGATCAGGGGCGCCAGGACGCGGTGGGAGTAATACCCGGTAGCGTCGCCAGTCCCCTTCAACAACAAAAGCATTACTGCGCCAGGATCCAAGTGCCAGGCGCATCTCGGCAGGCGCAGCATTTGGCGGGCGCGGCGAGGTCATACGCAGATCGATGATCAGCGGGCGCCGGGTGAGACCGAACAGACGCACTGCGGCACCCCGTTCCGACCAGCGATACTGCTCGCGCTCGTTTGACTCGGCGGCGCTGAACCTGATTAGATGCCTTTCCGCTGCTGAGTCTGCCGCATCGAAGACGAACGAATAGGGCGCACACGCCAGACCAATGCCAAGCACAACGACTGTCACGAGTGTTGCCAGCGCAATGTACTTTGCCGACGCGGACCGGAAACGCGCTTCTGTATGCGAGTGGGTAATGTTTATCGTTGATGCGGACTGCATGGTAGACGTGGAACCACTGCTCATGCGAGGTTCGTCATCATTGGGAGATGCCAGAAGCGCCGTGGCGATCCCCTACAACCGATACGGTACGTTATCCAGACGTATTGTCCGCCTTTGAGTGTATGCTCCGGCTCTTCCGGCAGTTTCTATTGACCTTTCATCCGTAATACTACGTGCACTGTCCGTGCCAGAATGAGCAGATCGAACCAGAACGACTGATGCTTCAGATAGTAGAGGTCGTACTGGAGTTTGGCAAGCGATGCTTCAACGCTATTGCCATAGCCATAGTTGATCTGCGCCCACCCTGTCAGCCCCGGTTTGATCGCCAGACGTGCGCGGTAAAAAGGAATAATATGCTGCAACTGCTCGACGAACTCCGGTCGTTCAGGACGTGGTCCAACCAGGCTCATCTCGCCGCGCAGAACATTCAATGCCTGCGGTAGTTCATCAAGGCGGGTACGCCGTAACCAGCGCCCAACGCGTGTCACACGCGGGTCTTCCTTTAATGCCCACTGCGCTTCGCCATCTGGTTCGGCATCCTGAACCATCGAGCGAAACTTGAGCGCTGTAAAGAGTCGTCCTCGCCAGCCAACGCGTTGCTGCCGGTATAAAATAGGACCGGGCGTGTCGAGACGAATTGCAAGTGCAATGAATGGCAGCAGAACCAGCAGCAACCCTACCAGAACCAGACCGCCGACCAGATCGAGCATGCGTTTCAACACTGCCTCGGCAGTCCGTGTCGGACGTGATTGCAACGGCAGCGCCACATGCCACTGATTGCCAACGTGTTCCACTGCAATCTTCCCAGTCAACCGTTCGTACAGCAGCGGCATGGGTGTAATAGCAATTCCTCGTTCATAGCAGTCGATCAAGAACTGGAGCAGTTCGCCGCTGACGTTGCTGCTAGCGATCACAATCTCATCGACGCGCTGATCCCAAACGACATCGCCGAGGCGATCGACGCCGCCGATCACCGGCACGCTGCCGATGCAATCACAGGATGGATGGGGGGTGTCATCGACAAACCCGACAATCTCATAGTATGGGGTGTGTCCCTTCAGAATGACATGCGACAGCGCCGAACCCGCCTGACCCGTTCCCAGGATCAACAACCGACGCCGCGCGTGTGGCGCGCCCAGCACACGAATGTATGCCAGACGCCAGATCGCCATCGACACAACCAGCAGCACAATCGCAAGCGCAGGCGCTAGTCGCAGTTGCGGCGTGCCAATCTCGATGAACGCAAGCATCCCGGTAACCGGTGCGCGTGATAGCACGAAGAATAGCGCCAGATACGCGAACAGTAACACTAGACCGCCAAGTAGAATCCGGCGCATACTTGGACCGATGCGCGCGACCAGACGTAGATTGTACATGTCTGCGAGCATCAGCCAGAGGGGCCAGCCAATGCCAATCAGCGCCACCCAACTAAGCTGCGATTGGATCAGAGCGATATCGAGTGCACGATCCGCCAGACTTGCCCAGAACCACAACGCGCCGCAGACGGCAAGCATGGTCAACGCCAGATCACCGACGCGCAGCAACAACCGGCGCTCGGAAATCTCCAATCGCAAATGGAATGACATCTTACACGGCTGTGTTGGATGGTTGAGAACGCCACGACGACTCATGATACTTTTTTGCCTTGCTCGACAACTGCGACGAGATGAGCATTGATTGCTGCAGCAGAACGTTCCCAGGTATATTGTTGTTCGACCAGCGTGCGCGCCGCCCGTGCCAACCGGCGGCGGAGCGCGGCATCGCGCAGCAGGCGCACGATTTGCGCCGCCATTTCGGCATCATTATGTGCCAAAAGCACATGCTCGTCATGACGCACATCGAGCGAATCCAGTATGCGTGGCGTCGCCACAACTGGAGCACCGCTCGCCATCGCCTCAGCCACTTTTGTCTGAAAGCCTGAACCACTGCGTAACGGCGCCACCGCGATTGTCGCACGTTGCAGATAGTCCTGGATACGAGGTACATAGCCGGTCACCTCAACACCCGGTAAACGCGCCAGTGCTCGTACCCGCTGCGGTGGATCGGCGCCAACGATCTGCAAGCGTGCCGCTGGCACCTCGCGCCGGACGAGGGGCAGGACATTTGAAGCAAACGACACTGCAGCGTCTGCATTGGGGAAGTACCCCATGCGACCAGTCAAGACAATGAGATCATTGAGACGCCCCTGTTCTACATAAGGAAACTGAGCCACGTCGACCCCGCTGTTGACAACTCGAGCGTTTGGTCCTAAGAATGCACGATCGCGATTTGCCGAGACGAACTGTACATCGCATATTTCGGAAAGATACTGCTCGTATTCTGACATCCGGCGTGCTTCAATATCGAACAACCAGTGCGTGATACTGCCCTGACAGCGGGCACGGCGATACATATTTAGCGACAGCGCGTCGATAAAGTCGATTGCTCTTGGCAACGCTGAGACAGCATCGACCACGGGTGCCACTCGCGCGGTATGCAGGTAGAGTAAGTCGAATGGTTGGTGATGCGCCAGGTCGCGCACGGTGCGGATCAGTGCTGGCGAACTGAACAGCACTGTCTGCAACGGTAGCGTCCCAATACTATGCGACGCGACACGCCATAGCGCCTGCCAGCGCGGCTCATGGACTGGAACCCACCGGTCGCACATGTCGGCGATAGTGGCAGCGTCTGGCGGCTCTGACGTCGCAGGTGTAACGAGGGTGATCTCGTGCCAGCGGCGCAGAACGCGTAGGAACTGGCGCGCGCGCAACCGATCGCCCTGGATGAGCGGATCGGGGAAGCGTGGTGCAACAAAGAGAATTTTCATCGCCGCACCTCGCATACCGTCACCCATGCGTAGCGGCGCAGTACGGGCGCGAGACGAAAGATGCGCTGATCAATGGCATTGAGCAGATGCAGCGTGCGTCGAAACAGTGCGCGACTGCCGAAAGGCGCAAAAGCGAACGCAGCCAGTGCCAGTAGATAAAACTCTCGATGCGATACACTGGCGAAAGGTTCTGCAAAAAAACGCAGGTCTGCCATACTGAGCGGTTTCTCGGTCGGCGTTCGTCGCCATGGCGTCAAACGCCGGAACAGGTTGAGCAGCGGATTGTGACTCAGCGGCTCCAGGAAAACGGCGCGCCCGCCTGGCTTGAGGACGCGATGCACCTCCCACCGCGTCACTGCCAGATCGGTATGGTGAAGAACCGAGTGACCAAACACATAATCGAAGGTCGCATCGGCAAACCCTAGCGATTCGGCGCTCATCTGCTGAACTGCCACGCGATCGCCAAGCCCGGCTGCGACCGCACGCCGCTGTGTCACACTGGTCATACCTCCTGATAGGTCGATAGCGACAACGTAAGCGCCGGATTGCGCAAAATGCAGGGTATGCGCTCCTCTTCCGCACCCGAGGTCCAGGATGATGCTGCCTTGCGGTCGTTCAATTAACGAATATGCGAAGGCATCTGCGGCATCAAGCGCCCCCCACGCATAAAAGTCGCTCTGCTCGCGAGTCGCAACCTGGTCGTGATGCAGACGCTCGATCTGATGACGTGCAGTCGGAATCACGGTCACGATCGGTTCCCTTACCTCTTCCATTGGCGGAGCGATTATATCATACCGACGGTCGTAGTAAGTGTTCACATTTCTCTTGGGAGGGAAGGCATCTTGCCATCGTAGACGCAAAAGGGGGACACCCTCGCTTCAAGGCGCGTGTGTTTCCATGGGTGTGAACAATTACCGAATCGTACTATCGTTGTCGTTGTCACTCATGTGTAACAAATGGAAGCTGCTCCATTGCTGGGAGATAGGGTATGATGGTCGTGATGGTTCCGAGCATACAAACCTGTCAGAGTATCCATGCGAGTACTCCTTCTCTTCTTCATTCCCATTCTGACCCTCCTGATGCGGATGCCATCACCGTCTGCCAGTTTTGGGGCAACGACATCGATGATATATCTCCCGCTGGTAAGCGTTCCTGATACTCGTGTTCAGATAGGGTATGACCTGCGGATGAACTATGGCGCACATGCTGAGCCGTGGTTGCCAGCGCTCCCAGCGACCTGGGCTCGTGCCGGTGATCTGATCTGGGCGACAATTGAACCGACGCGCGGCGTCTATTCCTGGGAAGCAGCAGCAGCGCTAGAAGCGAATATCCGCCGTCTGCGCGCTGCTGGCATCGAGCCAATTGTCCTGGTACAGATCGCGCCGGAATGGGCGCGTCGTCTCCCCGGTCGAACGTGCAGCCCCGTAGCGCCCGAAGCCTATGCTGATCTGGCGCGCTTCGCCATTGCTGCCGCAACGCGTTATCAGAGCGGCGATCTGAGTGTGCGATACTGGCAATTCTGGAATGAGCCGGATTTCACTCTGGCAATCAGCGACAATAAAGGGAGCGGTTGCTGGAATACCGGTCAGGCACCATGGTACGGCGGCGATGCGTATGGCGCTGCACTGCGCGTGTTCGCCGACGCCATCCGGTCGGTCAATCCATCGGCGCAGATCATCGGCGGGAATTTCGCGCACTTCTGGCCCGACGACCGGCAAACAATCGGATTTTTGCGCGGCATGATCGAAGGCAGCGGGCTGGCATGCGACATTATCGGTTTCACTGGCTACACGTATTGGGGGAGCGCAGAGCGGATGACCTTGAAGGCGCAGAGTCTCCGTCGTGCGCTAGCAACCTATGGTCTTCAACATACGCCGCTCGCCGCCCTTGAGGTCGCCGAGGTGTGCCCTGAAGGTCAACCCTGCCCGGAGGCATACCTGCAAATGCAGGCAAACTATGCCGCCCGGATCTATGCTCTAGCAATTGCGATGAACCTGCGCGGCATTCTCTGGTATACGCTGCTAGAACAGGGGACGGGGTTTCAGAACAGTCATCTGGCGGATCTCAGCAGTAGCCGCGTGACGCCGCGACCGGCGTTCTATGCCTACCGCAATGCCGCGCTCCTGCTGCGCGACGCGGTATACACCGGTCCGCCGCTCACCGATGTGCGGTTTGATCAGGACGGCATGGTGCAGACATTACGCTTTGCCGCACGCGATGGGAGCACACTCCATCTCTTCTGGCGACCTCGAGCTCCTGACGAAGTCGGGTGGGGTCTTGTGGTGCAACCCGGCGCACGGGCGATGTGCATTTCGCACCTGGAGCGTCCAGTGCCGCTCACTATCGATTGCTCGGATCGCAGCGGGGATGGATTGATTGGTTTCAACGTTAGCGATGCGCCAATCTACATTCGTCTGGGACCATAGTGCACTATGTCAAATTTGGTAAAACAAAAGCTCCATCAGTGTTCGTTCACCATCCGCGCTGTGTACTATGGAGCGAAGGGTGTTCTGCCCTCGTGGGACAACGGAGAGCACGATCCCCTTGCTTCTATAGTATGGATCGCATCGCTGCGTGCGGGCGAGACGTCCGCTTATCCGGGCAGTGCGCGGACGCGTATCGTCCCAGAATGCCAGGAACATTCCAGAACGACCATGGGGAGCCCTGGCAAGAATACATCCTGATCGATCAATATTACGGAGTACGTGGCAGCCGCACCGCGCCGATCAGAACCCACGATCCTGCCACCAACCCAACGGCAAGACCCAACACCAGGGTTTCGGATGTACCCGCGCTGAGGAGCGCTGCCCCCGTCAGCGGGGCCAGCATGCCACGTACTCCTATCGTTGCCGTCTGAAGTGCAGTGTACTCCATCACATGCCCCCGTTTTGCCAGGTCGATAGCGCCGGTGGTGATCCCCAATTCGAAACCGCCCTGCATCAAACCCTGGCAGATGAACGCGGGCAGCAACATCCAGGCATTACTAGCCCAGATGTAGGTTAGCGGCACGAAGGCTGCCAGGAGAATGCTGAGGCGCAATACCCACAACGGACCGTACCGGTCGAGCAGACGCCCCCATACGAAGAATCCTGTCAGCCAGCAGAGCGATTGCACCAGATTCAAATAGCCAATGGTTGTGTACGAGAGGTGGAGTTTCGTCACCTGCACCACCGGGTAGAAGGGGAGCGCCATCACGGCGCCGAAACCATAGATTGTCAGAACCAGCAGGTAGAGTGCAAAACGGCGGTCGTGGCGCACAATCGGCAGCAATGCACGAAGTGCTGGCGGATTCTCTGGTTCCGCAGTGCCATCGATCGGGCGAACGCACGAGAAGATCAGGCTCGAAACAACACCGAAGATTGCAGCCAGTGCAAAGAGAGGGGGATGTCCCACCTGATCAAGCGCCCAACCCGCAATTGGTGTTGCAATCAGCACCACGATTGCGACGCCAATCCGCACTGTTGACATAGCGCGTCCACGGTAGCGTGGCGATCTGCTGCATGATGCGCGCATATGCTGGTGATGGCAGCGCCTCAGCAATCCAAAACAGTGCTGCGAGCGCCAGTAACCAGAGCGTGTTGCTCGAAAGCGCTCCAAAAAAGAGCACGCCGCGTGCGAACGACCAGGCGATCACCGAGAAGCGAATCGGCGCCATATGCCGCAGCAGCATCAAACTGAGCGGCGACAGGGTCTGACCAATGTAACTGAAGACGACATACAGCGCTAGTTTGAAGGGGGTAGCTCCTAAACGACGCAGAATAACCGGAAAGAACGTCAGACTAGCAGCAAAGAAGAGACCGTACCAGAACGAAGCCAGCAGTTCGATGCGAATGTTGGCGCGGACATTCTCTGGATAGGCACTGATCAACCTGCGCTCGAACCACTGCAGGATGCTTGCAAAGGAACAGGTGCACAACGGCTCCAACGATTTCGACGATGCGGCGTTATCGTAACGCGATTGATAGATGTCGTCAAATACTGGAGGCTGCAACAAAAACGGGCGGAAGCACTCTACTCCCGCCCGGTCAGCGAGTCGGCAACCGTACCCCCGATTCTGTTGTTCGCCGCCATCTCTCTCCGCGCACTGCGCGGGCCGCTCCTAGCCTGGCGGGTGTTGCCCACCTTCACCGTCGCGGCTGCGATGTGAGCGAGCGCGGTGGTGATCACGCGACATATGTCGCTCCCACACGATAAGCCCGCCCCACACACCTTGCTCCCCATCGTCGGCGCAGTCGCCTGGCCGCCAGCATTGCTGCCGACGCCGGTGCGCTCTTACCGCACCCTTTCACCCCTTACCTGATCTCCCGAAGGAGCCATCGGCGGGTCTGCTCTCTGTTGCCGTCTTGCGTCACGCAGGCGTTACCACCTGCGTGCCCCCGCTTGCTGTTTCGCAGGGCGACGTTCTGCCTTGCGGCAGGCGGGGAGTCGGGAAGTTCCTCTGGAGGATCGCTCCAGCGGCGGCTCGTTGCCGAATCTCGATCCCATATCTATTGTAGCACATGCGGCGTACGCGCGGAGCAGCAGGCTGCATTCATAGAGGACGCTCTACAGTGAGCAAGTTCTCAAGATCGGCGGCATCATCATACGGACCGATGACCGCCAAGTGCAGATGGTCGTCACGCAGCACCCGTTGGGCGACGCGCAGCACATCGTCTCGCGATACGGCTTCAACCTCGGCAACGACCTGTTCGATGGGAATAACGCGTCCGTAGCGCAGTTGATGCGACCCGTTGCGCGACGCAATCGCCCAGGTATCCTCTAGCGAAAGGAGTATGCCTCCTTTGACCTGCTCCTTGACCTGCGCCAGTTCTTCAGCGGTGATCCCTTCGACGCGCGCGCGGCGCAATTCTCTCATCACAGTCGCAATACACTCGTACACATACCGCGGTTCCACGCTACCGAAGATGACCCACTTCCCTGTATCGTGGTATTCGCGGCTGTAGCTGCCAATGTTGTACGCCAGTCCTCGTTCTTCGCGGATCTCCTGGAACAGGCGGGATGATGCGCCGCCGCCGATCACAGTGTCGAAGACCAGCAACGCACGACGATCCGGGTCGTTGTGGGATACGCCGCGGAAACCGATGCAGAAATTCCCTTGCTCGTTGTTGTCGCTGCGCAACGTTACCGCCGGACCAGGGCGCGGCGGTTGGCTGGGCAGCAACACTGCTGGCGAGCCTTCCGGCAATGCGTCGAATGCGACTGCTACTGCATCGAGCGCGCGCTGCACGTCGATGTGCCCGGCGATCGAAATGACCATATTCCGTTTGGTGTAATGCGCCCGCCAGAACGAAACGATCTGTTCGGCATGGAACGCAGCGATTGTCTCCTCACTGCCAGCAATGTCGCGTCCCAACGGCTGGTCGCCCCACATGGCAGCGTCGAGAACCAGATGCACCAGTTCCGAAGGCGTGTCTTCGGTCTGATGCAGTTCCTCGGTGATCACGCGCCGCTCTTTTTCGATGTCGAGCGGATCGAAGCGCGGAGCGATCAGCATATCCGCAAGCACATCGATCGCACGGTCGAAATAGATATCGGCGACTTTGGCGTAGTAGACCGTCGACTCGAAACCAGTATAGGCATCCAGCGTACCGCCGACACCCTCGATGGCATCGGCGATCAACTTGGGCGATGGTCGGCGCTGCGTGCCTTTGAAGAGCATATGCTCAATAAAGTGCGCAATGCCGCTCTCATGGCGCGCTTCATGACCGGCGCCAACACTTACGAAGCAACCGACCGACACTGAGTGCGCATACGGCAGCGCCTCGATTAGCACACGCAAGCCACCAGGCAGCGTGTAGAGTTGTGGCGGTGGCGGATAGTCTAGCATATCGTCAATTATACACCGTAACCTGGTCTTAATAAACGTTCACGTCCACAGAGGAAATTGAAAAGGGGCGGTCATTCTACATTGATACTATCATCAGCGAGATGCCACGCTGCATCCCGAAATCCGGTCCTGAGAGACAGGTCGATGCCCATGCTTCACACGCATAAACGTCCAGAGATGCTGATGCTCACTGCCGAGCACAGCGACGACATTCCGCTTCTCATTGCCCATATGCGCCGTATAGGCATTCCGCACATCCTTGACCGGCACATTCCCACCCACGCCTACTGGGGCAATCTCACCTCTGGCTGGACTGCTGTCGTCTGGTTGACCTACATCCTGTCGTGTAGCGACCACAAAGACAGAGCAATTCAGCGGTGGGTATCGAGCCGATCCAGAACACTTCATTGGTGTATCGGCAGCGAGATTACTCCCATTGATGTCGATATTGATCGGCTTCATGATCTCCTGGTTGGACTTAGCTGCGATCACCAGTGGCAGGCGATTGAGCACGATCTCAATCATCACATGCTCGATACATGGGCATGGGCAATAGAACAGATCCACGTGCGCATCTATGAAGGTCGGATGTGGCATATCTCACCGAACGGGCTGTTCCTGGTTAATCAGGCCCATCTCTGGCGCGCCGGGGTGTCACGGCAACCGATAGCACTGGCAATGCTCGACCCGATGAACATACCGCTCGTACTGTACTCCTTCTCACACGAGCGCACGCACCCTGCGTCGTTCTACAATCTCGTGGAGCAGATAAGTCAGAACCTGCCGCCACAACGATACCGCTTCATTGGCGAAGCCCTCACCGCAGTTGAATTCCGCGGCGCGATCCATCAGTACAACCACGAGTATCTTTGCCTGCTGCCAGATCCTCCGTCCATTTTGGATGCCCCGCTCGATGATGCTCGATCAGCACACCGGACGCCATTCTCGCCAGCAGACGATCAGGATCCGCCCGCCTCTCCTTTCAGCGATGGCATTGAGTGGTTTACCCCGATGCGAGTCGATCTCGACGGCAGCACTGTTGTTTGGAACGAGCGACGGATCGCTATTCGTGCACCAAACCACGCACGTATCTCGGAGGAAGCATTACGCGCACGTCTGACACGCGCGCACGCGGCATTGCTGGCGCTTGGCGAGCGCAAACGAGGGAGGCGCCGTCCCCGTACTATTGAGGCTCTGCGTGAAGCCGCTAATGCCATTCTCGACAGTTATCAGGTACGGGGGCTTCTGCGCCTGGACTTCGATGAGCAGATCGAGGAGCGTGCGGTGCGCCGGTATCGGGGGCGACCAACCAGCGTACGTGTTGAGCGCAATGTGCGTATAAACGTGTCGGTCGATACCGATGCGCTGAGTCGAGCGGTGCAAAGCCTGGGGTGGCAGATATTTGGTTCCAATATCACCCCGCCGGAACCTACCAGGGATCAGATGCTCTCGCTGACATTCCCTCCTGCATCAGGCTTCGAGCGCCTGCATGGGCGTCCAATCTCGCTGGCGCCACACGACGTATGCTCGCCAGAACTGGAAACCGGGCTGATACGCCTGCTCTCACTTGGGTTACGCGCACTCGCCTCGCTCGAAGCCATCGCGCGCTGCCGGTTGATTGAGGAAGGCGTATTCACCCTCTCCTCCAACCGGGACAACGGGCGAAGTGTGTCGCGGATCACCAGCGAGCGTCTGCTCAACGCTTTTCGTGATATGACCTTCGCTCCTGGCTTCCATCATGATCCTTCCAGCATGACACCGCTATCGCCGCTGCAACAGCGTGTACTGCATCTGCTGGCGTTGCCGTTCGAGATCTATCAGTTTCAAGGGTGACACACCTTGTCCCTTTCCGCAAAAGTTGTGGTACTATATGTCCCAGAAGGAGTCGAGAGGGAGAACGCGGAGTAGTGTTATGAATACATTCGATCGCCTCTGGACAGCGATTGCTATTCTGCTGGCAGTGTTTCCATTTGTCGCATTGGGGTTTGAACTTGCGAAAAGCGAGTCGCTCCTCACCATCGCGGTATTTGTTGCGATGGCTGTGCTTCTCTTCGGCACATTGATTGTCGGGATGCGCGTGAAAGCCGAACCTTCCGGCGAACCACGTAGCACCGACGAAGAAACCTCAACCGTGCGCTCTTCTCGTTAAGGCACAACAGTTATTGTCGTTCGTCTTGTTCCTCAGTTCAGGATAACAGACCAGAATCGTCGTTACGTGCAAAGCGACGATACCTCCTACCAGTGGGAGGTAGCCTTCACCTGTCCAGGGTATCGCACCGACGACGATTCTTACTCAAGGAGGGCTTGTGACAGGTCCTAGTCAGGTCCTGCATCGAGCAGCGACGCCAGTCGTGCTTCTTGCTCTGGCAATGGCAGCGCGCTGGCCCAATGGACGTTTTCTCACTGTTGATGAAGCCTACCACTGGATATCGCTCTCCAGGCGATTCGCAACCGCAGTCGCTACCGGCAACTTCGCTGACACCTTCTACTTTGGGCATCCGGCAGTCACAACGCTGTGGCTTGGCACTCTGGGGCACACGATCTACCAGGCTCTGACCGCAGCCGAGATCCTCCAGGAACACCCGGCGACCTTCTATACTATCATGCGGTTACCGGCTGCCACGATCACGGCGCTTGCGCTTGCGCTGGCATACCCGCTTCTAGAGCGCCTGACCGGTCGAACCATTGCGCTCTTAGCGGCGCTGCTCTGGATCGGCGAGCCGTTTCTGGTCGCTCACTCGCAACTGTTTCACATGGATGCAACCCTGACATCCCTGATGACGCTTAGCCTGCTGCTGATGCTGGTGGCACTCCAGAGCGACGCGCGCAGTTTTGTCCAATCGCCGTGGTGGATTGCCAGTGGTCTCGTCGCCGGTCTAGGGTTGCTGACCAAATCACCCGCGCTGCTGCTGGCGCCGCTGGCAGGGCTGGTTGTAGTCATTGGGCAGGGTCTGCCATCGACGCTTACCGTCCGTTCTGTGGTGATGACGATGGTGCGTTGCATTCCGCCCATGGCAGTGTGGTGCGGCATGGCAGCGCTTGTCTGGATCGCGCTCTGGCCTGCTATGTGGGTGCGACCGCTTGCGACAACCTGGGGCGTCGTGAGCGAGATTCTCTTTGATGGCGGAGCGCCGCACCCTTGGGGGAACTTCTTCTTCGGTCGCGCCGTTGCCGATCCCGGACCACTCTTCTACCTGGTGGCGATACCGTTCCGCCTGGCGCCGTGGACGCTGATCGGCGTGCTAATCTGGGTCGGCTTTATCGTGCGTGATGGGAAAGACGCATGGAAGGATGCCAATCGTCCCTTGCTACTGCTGGCAGTGTTTATCGTTCTTTTTGTTGCAGCAATCAGCGTTATGGCAAAAAAATTCGACCGCTATGCGCTGCCGGTCTTCCCTGCGCTGACCATCCTGGCGGCAGCCGGGTTCTCCCGTGGATACGATCTTCTGAGCAACCGGGGACGTAGTACGATCATCGCAATAGTCAACGAACATTTTGGCGTCACGCATCTGTGGAAAATGGCGGGTTATGGGCTGGTAATAATGGCACTGGTCGTCAACCTGATCCGGTACCATCCCTATTATCTGGCGTACTACAACCCGCTGATCGGTGGCGGTGCAGTAGCCGAACAGGTTCTGCCGATTGGTTGGGGAGAGGGGCTGGAACTTGCGGCTGAATTCATTGCCGCTCAACCAGATGGCAGGGAGCGCCCGATCGCCGTGTTCTACCAGGCTGTCCTGAGTCCGTTTGCGCCAGCAGGGGTTGCGCCGCTCCAGGCTATTCAAAATCCGCTGCGCGTTGATTATGCGGTAACATATATTGACCAGATTCAGCGTAACACGCGACCGGAACTGCATGCCCCATTACAGCGTCTGAAGCCGATCCATATCGTCCAGATCCATGGTATTGACTATGCCTATATCTATCACGTTCCGCCGCCGGTCACTGAAGTGCTGGATACAGATTTCGGCGATATGGTTCACCTCCATGGATACAGCCTCGATACATCCGCTGTTCGCGCGTCCGGGGCGTTGACAATCACGCTAGTGTGGCAGGCGATTGCACAACTCGACCGTGACTATATGGTCTTCATTCACCTGCTGAATAGCGTAGGCGAACGTGTTGCACAAGTGGATGTTCCGCTGGGAACGGAACACTGGCGTCCGCGAGCATGGCAACCAGGCAGACACATTTCGATGGTGCAGCATTTCCCGCTACCGCCTGATCTCCCCGCCGGAACCTATTGCCTTGCGATTGGCGTCTACGACCCGCAGACCCTCTCCCGATTACCTTTGCGAACCGATGGGGAGCGAGCTGACGATGCCGGGCAGGATGCACTGCTTCTCACCCGTGTTACGATCCCTTGAAAGGAAGCGGTGGAACAATGGCAAGTATGTCCAGCATTGATTGGCTTTCCTGAAAGCGTCCAATAATGCGGTATCTGGCGTAGTGGCGCTGCAACAGGACGTTGGTTGGCAGCCCGACCAGCGCATCAAGCGCTGCGCGCAATGCCGATCCCGCTGCCGCAGCCGCAGTAGCAGCATCAGTGTGCGCACCGCCTTCCGGTTCGGGAATGATCGCATCCGCGATCCCAAGGTCGTACTGGTCTGTGCTGTGATGCGCATTGCGCTTGCCGCTTCTGGCACTTTGCCTGCGTCGTGCCAGAGAATTGATGCTGCCGCCTCCGGCGCTGCCACAGAGTAGATTGCATGCTCGAGCATCAGAAGCCGATCAGCGACGCCAAGCGCCAGTGCGCCGCCGCTTCCCCCCTCGCCGGTCACACATGCAACGATTGGAACGCGTAACCCGGCAAGCGTCAGAATATTTTCCGCAATAGCATTCCCTTGACCACGCTCCTCTGATTCCGTGCTCGGATCGGCGCCCGGCGTGTCGATAAAGCAGATTAGTGGGAAGCCAAACTTTTCGGCGTGGCGAAAGAGGCGCAGCGCTTTACGATACCCTTTCGGGCATGCCATACCGAAGTTGCGTCGCGCATTCTCGCGCGCGTCACTCCCTTTCTGATACCCCACAATCATAACAGTACGGTCGGCGAATCGCGCCAGTCCACCGACGATTGCCGGGTCATCGCCGTAGCGACGATCACCGTGGAGTTCGATGAAAGCGTCGCACAGGGCGCGCACATAATCGAGAGTATGCGGACGGCGCGGATGGCGCGCCAGTTGCACTCTGTCCCATGGAGTCAAGGCTGACGTTTTCATTGGAATAGTCATCCTCAGGTGCGCTTTAGTGTCGGAACATACTGTGCTGCTGGCGTGTGTACAGTCGTATCACGATACAATCGCAAGAGGGTTGACAGGACGCTCCGCAGTTCGCTGCGCGGCGTCACCATATCGATCGTGCCGTGCTCCAGAAGGAATCCGGCAGTCTGGAAAAAATAGGATGGCAGTTTCTGGCGGATCGTTTGCTCGATGACCCGTCGCCCGGCAAAGCCGATCCGTGCGCCGGGTTCGGCGATGATCACATCGGCAACCGAAGTGTACGATGCCAGCACACCGCCATAGTACGGATCGACCAGCAGGGCAATATGGGGTTGACCAGCGGACACAAGGCGCGTCAGCGCTATGTTGACCTTTGCCATCTAGAGGAGCGCCAGCGACCTTCCTCCTGTCGTGCGCCGCCGCTGGCGTTGATCGTCAAAAGCGGAAGGCGCGCATCGGCGGCACGCTCGATCACGCGCGCCAAGCGCTCGCCATAGGCGCATCCCATCGAACCGCCGATAAACTCGAATTCGGTGACTGACAGGCACAGCGGCATCCCGTCGATCGCTCCGCTGCCGGTGATCAGCGCATCGTTCAGACCGGTCTGCCCCCGACTTTCGCTCAATTTCTGTTCGTAGACATGCCGTGGCGACACGAATCCCAGCGCATTGACCGACGCCAGGGCAGCATCGAACTCGACGAACGACCCATCATCGAGCAACCCAAGCCACTCGCGCGCGGTTAGACGCAATGTGATAGCCGCATTTGCAGGCTTTCAGATTGTCACTGAACTGCCGGGTATAGATCAGGTCGCCGCAGGACGGGCATTTGACCCACATATTGTCGGGGATTGCCTGATTCTCGATGCGCGCTGCCGTAAAACGCTTCGGCGCGCGACGAAACAGGTCCTTCATACTACGCACCCTGAATTCTTTGCACCTGTTGTCGCGTGATCATAGCATAGCTCCCACATTTTACACTCTGGCAGGAAAGATAGAGAGTTTCTCAACATCGGTATCGCATATATTGCTTGCATCTCGCGCCGGGTTGTCATATGATAGCCGCAGGACACAAACGAGACGAAATGGTTGCAAGCATACGCTGGTATTGATCGAAAGGACCTGGACGCTCAATGTCGCCTGAGATCATTGCGCTGTTATTTGTCGGAGCAGTGCTGATCGTGACAGTCATATTGATCATTGTGCGACGACGACGCACTGACCGACCAGACGACCTGCCGTTGCCTGAGATTGCTGTGATCGGCGAACCCATTGATTACACGTCGCTGCCCGAAGAGACACCGCGCAGTCTGGGCGAGCGCTTTCGTGCAGCACCGCCTGCGGTTAAGGCACTGGTTCTTCTCGCGCCAGTCGTACTTGTTGGCGTCATTGTGACACTGCTATTGACGTTTGGCGGATTGGGCGGTTCTGCTACAGTGCCAACCTCTGAGCCGCTACCGCAGCCTCGCTTGGTAGTCGAGCGTGCTGAAGTGGTTGGCGCAGGAAAAATCGTGGTGGTTGTCCAGACTGAAAACCTGCCAGCAGGAGCAACGCTGACTGTGCTTATGCGTGAGGGCGATCAGGAGTTTCCCTGGTTCAACCCCGAAACTGCGCTGGCGCAACCCGATCCGCTCAGTGGCGAAGCGCAGATTGTGCTCGACCGCCGTTCCAACGCGCCAATTCCACGTCAGGATGCGACCTATACGGTTATTGCTATCGCTTCAGATCAAAGCGGTGAAATTGCGCGATCTGATCCTACGACGCTCGATGTGCTGCGTCCCTTCGTTAACGATTTCTACGCCATCGCAGCGGAACCGACCGTTGCGCCAGCGCTTACGCCAACCGCAACCCAACCACCTGCAACGCCGGAACCGTCGCCAACTGTGATCGAGGCAACCCGTGAACTGACTGGAACTGCCACGATTGCTGGCAACATCCGGCGTGAACCTAACCGCGAAGCGGAGGTTTTAGGGCGTCTTGCTCCAGGAGAAGTCGTGACCCTGGTTGAACGCAGCATCGACGGCGAATGGTACCGTATTACCACATCGGGAGGGCTGAGTGGTTGGGTCAGCCGCACCCTGCTGGTTGTCGATCAGGGTCTGGCAGCGCAACTGCCAGTCGCCACTCCGACCGATCTGCGGACGGCATCGGTGTTCAACGGTGGCAATGTGCGCACCAGCCCGAGTTTGCGCGGTCTGGTCATTGATCAGATCAACGCGGGCGAGAGCGTCTTGCTGCTGGCGCGAAACGCAGACAGTACATGGCTGAAGATCATCAACGAACGGAAGATGACCGGATGGGTCAGCCGCACGCTGCTGACGATCGCGCCTGATGACTTACGACGTCTTCCGGTATCGAACGAGACGGTTCCGACGCCGCTCCCTGCCACGGTTGCTGCGCTTCCGCCACCGCCGACTCCCAGGGTGACGGTTCCTCCCGCGACCGGGTTGACCGCGATTGTATTCAATGGCGGCAATGTACGCGCTGCTCCAAATTTGCAAGGGCGGGTGCTCGATCAAATCAATGCACGCGAAACGGTGCAACTGTTGTCAAAGACGCCCGATGGAAACTGGTATCGGATCACAAATGTTCGCGGCGTCACCGGTTGGGTCAATCGCACATTGCTAACAGTTGATCCCAATGTGGCGCGGCGGGTTCCTGTGGGGCAGTGATCCTGGGTGCATAAATGACTTTGCTGCAAAAACGCACTGCAGAGACGACGAGGGCGTAAAGAACCCTGAAAACGAACACAATGGATGCATAGCGCGGCATGCGTGTGCGTGATGCGCAAGAGAATCTTCCTCTGCGAACACCGCGTCTCTGTGGTGACATACCCTTTTTGCCGCGGACTCATAAAAACGCTCCCGCTTGTTTCGCAGCCAGCGGAAGCGTTCGTTGATCGAGCGCCGCGCTTACATCATCTTTCCGAGTTCCGCAGATCGACGGTATGCCGCCCAGATAGCATCAGAGAGGACAGTGCGCAACCCGCCGCGCTCAAGTTCGTAGAGCGCAGCCGCGGTCGTGCCGCCCGGCGACGTGACACCATTGCGCAGCTCGGCGGGATGCCGCCGACTCTGCATGGCATAGTGCACCGAACCGAGCATCGTCTGCAACACGAGTTCTTCCGCCATGTAGCGCGGCAACCCCAGATGCACGCCCGCGTCGATCATTGCTTCCAGCACCATAAAGATATAAGCAGGACCGGTGCCATTGATGGCGGTCGCCATATCAAGATACGTTTCATCGTCGACGAACATCTGGTGGCCAAAGGAGCCAAGGATCGCGCGCGTCCAGTTACGTTGCTCCTCATTGACGGCAGACGATGCTGTCCAGACAGTCATCCCTTCGCCGATCTGCGCTGGCGTATTGGGCATGGCGCGCACCACGGCACTGTGTGACAGCCCTTGAACATAGGTCCGGATCGGGACGCCAGCAGCAATCGAGATTACCAGCTCTCCTTCTCTCAATGCACCACGCAGTTCGGGCATCAGTTTGGGAACTGTTTGCGGCTTGACGGCAAAGATCACCACCTGCGCCCAGCGGGTCGCTTCCAGGTTATCATCGGTGACGCGCACGCCATACCGTCGCTCTATCTCTTCGCGCCGCTCGGCACGCGGTTCGGTGGCAACTATTTGGTCGGCAGCAATCAGTTTCTGTTTCAATAGGCCGCTGATCATGGCTTCACCCATGACCCCAGCACCAATCACTGCAATGCGCAAATGATGCAGCATAGACGCTCCTGTTCTCATCTATTCAAATTCACCCGGAAGGCGCTGCATGCGGATCAGGCAGACGGTTCTAGACCAGGCACAGGAAAGCGCGCACAGAGCTCCATTACCTCCTCTCGCACGCGATTGATAATATGATCATCATCGATGTGCGTGATAACATCATCGATCAGTGCGGCGATCTGTTCCATCTCTGGCTCTTTCATGCCGCGCGTCGTCAGAGCAGGCGTTCCCAACCGAATGCCGCTGGTGATCAGCGGCGGTTTGTCATCGTTCGGCACGGCATTCTTGTTAGTCGTAATCGCCGCCCGATCAAGCGCCTCCTGCGCCGCTTTGCCACTGACCCCCTTGTTGCGCAGATCGATCAGCATCAGGTGATTGTCAGTGCCGCCAGAGAGTACGTGATACCCTCGCGCGATCAGCGCATTTGCCAGCGTCTGCGCGTTGCGGATCACTTGGCGCGCATAGGTCTCGAACTCGGGTTGTAGGTTTTCGCCAAATCCAACCGCCTTGGCAGCGATGACGTGCATCAATGGACCACCCTGAACACCGGGGATGACCATTTTGTCGAGCAGTTCCGACATCATCAGGGTGCGACCGCTCTTCGCCGCCTTTAACCCAAACGGGTTCTCGAAATCCTGTCCCATCAGGATGATGCCACCGCGCGGTCCACGCAGCGTTTTATGGGTGGTCGATGTGACGACATGCGCATACTGGATGGGGCTGGGCAGCAAACCTTTGGCGATCAACCCTGCCGGATGCGCAATGTCGGCGAAGAGGAATGCGCCTACCTCATCGGCAATCTGGCGAAACACGGCATAGTCGATAGCGCGCGAATAGGCGCTTGCGCCAACTGTGATCATCTTCGGGCGCTCACGGCGCGCAATCTCAGCGACCTGCTCATAATTGATGCGCTCGGTCTTCGGATCGATGCCATATGCCACGAAAGTGTACAACTGACCCGAAAAGTTCACTGGCGATCCATGAGTTAAGTGTCCCCCGTGCGCCAGGTGCATGCCGAGCACTTTATCGCCGGGGCGCAGGAATGTGAAATAGACCGCCATGTTTGCCTGCGATCCAGAGTGCGGCTGGACATTGGCATACGCTGCGCCGAACAACTTCTTTACCCGTTCACGCGCCAGGTCTTCCACCTGATCGACCCATTCACACCCTCCATAGTAGCGTGCACCCGGATATCCTTCAGCATACTTGTTCGTCAGTGCCGAACCCTGTGCTTCCATCACAGCACGGCTGGCATAATTCTCGCTGGCGATCAGTTCCAATCCGTCACGTTGACGGCGCATTTCACCATCGATGATACGCGCTACTGCCGGATCGCTGCGCCAGAGCGTCTGAAGCATAGACATGGACAGAACTCCTTCTGGAATTGTCGCTGCCTGCGATGCAAACAGCACTAACGTGCGCGGCAAACGGAGGTCAGGAAAACCCCTGGCTTACTGCATTCGACGACGCCTTGACGAACGAATACGCTGCCTGCCAGATTTATATGCATTGGGTCGCCAGAAACCTCCGATAATTTTTACATTATACTGTATCGGCAAACAGTATGAGATAAACAAAGTTTATCTTCAACAGAACATGTTCTGACTCACTGGCGCGTCCTACGGTATCGGCACTGCGACGGCATGGGCGTTTGGGCGGCACGGAGCGCACGTGGCGCTGCTGGCGCATACACAGACGGCGCTGGAAGATGTAGCGCGCAACATTTGCGCAGCTGGAGGCGCAGCATTGGTGTATCCCGTCGATCTGACTGATGCACAGGCGGTCAATGAAGTTGCGCGACGGGTGATGGCCAGGCTGACCATCCGACTGGCACTCGACAACCATCCAGTGTATGAATGCTGGTAATGGTGAATGAATGCGATCTTCATGGCATGAGGTCATAACCAAGCGAGAAGTGAATATAATGTATACTAACAGTTGGACGCGCGCATAACACATTTGCGCGCTCACAAAATGAGAGACAGAAAGGGGATCAGTATGGCTCGAATCGCAATCCATGGATTCGGTCGCATTGGCCGCTCGTTGTTGAGGGTCGCTCTGAAGGAAAATCTCTGGACCCCTGTTTCGATCTCCGATATTCGCGACGTGCCTACCTTCGCTGCGTTGTTCGAGGTAGACACAAACTATGGGCGCTGGCATGAAGAGGTAATTGCGCGCGACAACATGTTCGTGATTGGCGGGCGTGAGATACCGTATTTCAATTCGTTGAACGAACTGCCCGATTGGGCGGCGCTGGGGGTCGATCTGGTTGTTGACTGCACTGGTCGCGCAACGGTGCGCAATGTAGCGCAGCAGCACCTGGATCGCGGCGCAAAGCGCGTGCTCATCAGTGCTCCCAGCAAGTCGCTCCAGGACTGCGATGCCGTCCTGCTGGCAGGTATCAACCTCGATACGTTCGACCCCGAAAAGCACAAGATTGTCAGCATGGCGAGTTGCACCACCAATGCGCTGGCGCCAGTCGTCAAAGTGGTGCTGGAGAATTTTGGCATCCAACATGGTCTGTTCTCGACGGTTCACGCATACACTAACACTCAGTCACTCACCGATCAGCCGATGAAAGACCGGCGTGATTCGTGGGCCGCAGCAGAGAACATTATTCCTTCGTCGTCTGGCGCAGCGCGTGCGTTGCAGTTCATCTGGAAAGACCTGAAGATCACTGGCAAAGCGTACCGTGTCCCGGTGCGCACCGGTAGCATTGCCGAGTTGAACCTGGTAACCGAGAAACCAGTGACGGTGCAGTCAGTCAACGACGCCTTCCGCAAGGCGGCATCCGAGCCGCCGCTCAAGGGCATCATGGGAGTGCTCGAAGATGAATGGGCATCGTCGCGCATCGTCGGCGATCCCCACTCATCGATTGTCGATCTGCCGCTGACCCAGGTGATGGGCGATACGTTCCTGTCTGTCGCTGCCTGGTACGACAACGAGATGGGGTATGCGATGCGCCTTGCCGAAGTCGCTGCGCGCATCGCTGTCTAGCCCAGGGTTATGTTCCATGTCGGCGGTCGTCTGCCTGGTGCGAGGTGTGCGACCGCCGGGCATCTCCTGTATCTCTTGATAGTTGCTCTGTGGCAGGCGAAGGCGTCGTCTTCGCCTGTTCTTCCC